>Ga0114960_10000021_pt1 | contig 122550 bp, 126 predicted proteins | sample C_130625_MF_Meta_FD_92637 | JGI IMG/M metagenome (GOLD analysis project Ga0114960, IMG submission 92637) | Freshwater microbial communities from Lake Croche, Canada to study carbon cycling - C_130625_MF_MetaG | ecosystem: Environmental > Aquatic > Freshwater > Lake | place: Lake Croche...
GTGGAGGTAATGGGACTATGTTCGAACCCCTCTTGGGGGCAGAAACTCAATAGTTTCAGGGGTTTCTGAGCCATGCCTCACGGATGACGTCAACACTGCGTCCAAAGGCGTCGTGAGCGATAGCGGAGGTGTCTGTCGGCGAACGTCTCGAAACGTGTTCTCACTACCTCACCACCAAGAACTGTCCCATCAGTCCACCATCTTCATGATTCGACATATGACAGTGGTACATGTATGGGTGGATGGAGCTTGCGTAGTCGGTGAACTTCGCCACAAAGGTGACCTGTTCATTGGGAAGAATCGCAAAGGTGTCCTTCCATCCCTTTTCGTACTCTGCGATCGGACCGGTCGATCGGGACACGATCGCGAACTGCACATCGTGAAGGTGGAATGCATGACCGAAGACGAAATCGTTCTTGACCGTCCAAGATTCCACCGTATTGAGAGTGACACGCTGATTCACCATCATCATGTCGTAAGCCATGCCGTTGAAAGTGAATGGGGTGCCTGGTCCATCATCGGTGATGTTGAGCGTTCGACTCTTCGTCGCGCTCGACCGAGTCCACAGCGGTGGTGTCGTGAACGAGCTGGGGATCGAGTGCTTCGCCTTCGCAGTTGGCTTTGTCACGTCGAGGTGGAGCAACGTGAACGTGGTGTTGTTGAGCGCACTGCCGAAGTTTCCCGACTTCGCCGGCTCGCTCCCACCTGCACCGAAGGGCATCCCCTGATTGAACGCTTTCATCTCGAGGCTTGAACCAGTGGTGTCGTTGGACAAATCAATGAGGATCTCGTAGCGCTCACCGGGTGCCATTCGCAGGCGAGTGACATTGACGGGTTTTGGCAAGAGCCCACCATCACTCGCAATAACGGTGAACGACCGATTGCGATCGAACCCAATGTTATAGAAGCGCTCAACTTCGGCGTTGAGAAGGCGAAACCGAACGACTTGTGCTGGAACTGACACTGCAGCGTTGATCACGCCATTGGCCAAGAGATAGTCGCCATAGGCCACGTCATTCGAAACGTCGAATGCGTTGTTCGCAGTGAACCGGCGGCTGGTGAACACGACGGGGATGTCGTCGACGCCGTAGGCGCTTGGCAGTTTTCGCTGATCGTCACTGTCGTCATCGATGATGATGAATCCCCCTGCTCCCATGGTGAGTTGCCGTTGCGTGGTTTGGTGCATGTGGGGGTGGTACCAGTAGGTCGCCGCTTCATTTTTGACCTTGAACGTCGGCGACCACGAGGTGTTTCGGGCAATGGGCTGATGCGGCCCACCATCGGCGATTGCGGGGAGGTGGATGCCATGCCAGTGGGTGGTGGTGGTCTCGGTGAGGTGGTTCGTGACCTTGATGGAGACCTGATCTCCCTTCTTCCAGCGGAGGGTCGGGCCCCAGAATGACTGGCCGTTAAATGCATAGGTCGGGGTCTTAGCCCCTGGGAAGAACTGATTGGACGAGGGGGAAAGGGTCAGGTTGAAGTTCTTACCCTCAAGGAGTGGGGGAATGAAGAGCGGGTTGTGTGCCGGCATCGTTGAGGCTCCCGAGAGCGACGAGAACAACTTGGTGGCAGCGATCGCCCCTACGCCTGTGGCAGCAAGAGCAGAGGCGCCAAGAATTACTGTCCTTCGGCTTAGTTGAATCCGGTTATCACGATGCTCCATGGGAACTCCTATCGGCCTCGACCGTCTCGTCAGCGTGGAAGTAAACACACGTTTACACTTTGAAGTATACAATTGTTCACATGGATGAATTCGTCACTGAACTGATCTTGGCCGGTGACAACGCAACCGAGACGTTGGTGCAAGGGACCAAGGCTCGCCTGATCGAGGCGGCAGCAGAACTCCTCGACTCGTCGTGGCAGATGAAGCTCCCAACCATGAGGAAAATTGCCGCCGGTGCTGGGGTTTCGCCCGGTGCGGCGTATCGACACTTCTCGTCGCAAGAGGAGTTGTTCATGGCAGTGGTTCGATGGAGATTCCATCAACTCGAGACGGCGCTTCGACAAGCAGTCGGAGATGCGTCCGACCCACGAGAGGTGCTCGAGCGGTTCGCCCATGGATACGCCGCATGGGGGCTCAGTCATCCGGGGAGTTACCAAATCTTGTTCGAAACCACCGATGATCTTCGAATCGCCTCAGGACGAGGGCGCCCGGGAATCCACCTCCTCACCGAACTCGCTGGACTGATCGAGGTGATCGCTCCATCACCGCAGTCAAGCGAGGTGCGCAGTCAACGACTCTGGTCCTCACTCCATGGGATTGTTTCGCTTCGAATCCACAAAATCGGTATGGAGTGGGCAACCACGCTCGACAGCGATATTGCCGCGCTGGTCGAGCGAGTGGTGACACCGTAATCCCGGTCTGAGGTTCATAGAACGAAGACTGCTGAACCTGTGGGCCTGCCAGCTAAGGCTCGGGCGTGCGTCAATCGGCCCAAAAGTTGGGTTTTGTCAGTGCAAGGAATTTGATTCGTCAACACAGCGCGCTTCGGCCACGCAACACAAAGCCCCGGGCCTCAACGGACCGGGGCTTGCAGGACAACCACCTTGGTGGAGATGAGGGGATTCGAACCCCTGGCCTCTACATTGCGAACGTAGCGCTCTACCAACTGAGCTACACCCCCAAACGACATCTTTAGATTAGTCGGATTTAGAGGTGGGCTATTGGCCCGAGGCGTAGCGCGGGGCGGCCTCTCTCGTCCACGTGTCACCAGATTCAGGAACAAATACCGGCGACGGCTGACCGATGGAGATTGGTGCCGCCATTTCAACTTCGTTCTCACGTTCGCGGTCAACAAACGACGGACTCAGAGCCTTCGCCTCGTCTTGTGTAAATGCCACGTACATCATCGAGAAGTAGGCAATTGTGGCCACCCAAGAAACGATGGCGAGGAGATTAAGGAGAAACCAACCAGTCGCGATCGAAGCCACCGTAAGTACGGCGGTGCTCACGAGGGACGAACGCGAAATCGTACGGCGCAACTGACGCGGTCCGCTCATCGTGGGTCGAGTTGGCGCCACCCTTCGTACCTGAGTCGGCACCGGCGCGTGATACGCGGCCGCACGTGAGACTGGTTGACGTGGGGAGGTGGTGAATCTCGCGTCATCGAAGGCCAATTCCTCACTCCACTCAGACCAACTGAGTTCCGCCGCCATATCTGCGGCAGTAGCGTTCGGCGGCACTACTCGCAAGCGCGGTTGCCGGAGGGGTTCGTAGTGACCGTCTTCATTATCGGAGTCGAGAAAATCATCATCGTCCGAACGACCCGCCGGCTGCACAAAAGCCTTGCCACGACTGCTCAAACGCTCAAATCCATCACGGAAAGAATCAATTGATCGTTCAAATTGAAAGTCGCGGACTTTGCTAAAGCCAAACATCACCATGACAATTAGCCATATAGCAGCGATGAGTAGTAGTAACACCGAAGCTCCAATCACACGAATAATGCGTTGGAGTTAAAATAGTCAATGAATTACTACAAGTGGTGGATATCAGCCCTCGTGAAGACCGCATTCTTCCTTGTCGCTTCCCACCCATCGACCCGAACGTCGGTCGGCACCAGCGGCTGGTCGAACAGTCACCTGCGCGCAGCCGATTGAAGCGTAGCCATCGGCCCACAGGGGGTGCTCGGGGATCTCGTGAGAGCGCAGGTAGTAGCTGACATCATCATCGCTCCAGAGAGCCAGGGGATTGACCTTGACGAGACCGAACTTTTCATCCCACGAGACAATTGGCATAGCGCGACGTGTCTCGGCGTCCACCCGTTTCACCGCGGTGAACCAGACGTCGTAGGCCGCGAGCGCTCGACCCAAAGGTTCGACCTTGCGCCGTTGGCAGCACTCTCCCGTACCACAGGGCCACGCGTCGGCGTCGGCGGTCGGGGTGGTTCGAACAACATTGAGCGACCACCGGGTCGTCATCTCGTCCAAGAACGAGAGGGTTTCTGGGAAATGACCTTGCGTGTCGAGAAAAATTACGGGGATGTTGGGTTGGGCTTCTCGCAACATGTTGAGCAGGGCCAAATCCTCGAAGGAACAAGCGAAGGCTGGTCGAGTGAATTGACTGAGAGCCCAGGAGATGATTTCCCCCGGCGAGGCTGTCTCGAGACGCTGTGATACTCCAGCAAGACTGGACACTAGTTCTGGGCTGGTGGAACTCACGGTGGCAACTTTCATCCGATGTTGTTAAAAGCCTACTGAATCACTAGAGTATTAAAAGCCTTTGAATGACCCCCTAAATATGAGCCCCTCTCCCACCACCGACAATAGGGTCGATTCCCTCGACCTCCTTGAATCTCACGCTATTTTCATCCTGCGCGAGGTCGCAGCTGAGTGCGAACGACCCGTACTCCTGTTCTCCGGTGGCAAGGATTCGGCCGTACTCCTGCACCTCGCCCACAAGGCCTTCGCCCCCCAGGGAATTCCCTTTCCGGTCATGCACATTGACACGGGTCATAATTTCCCCGAAGTCCTTACCTACCGCGACGAAGCCGCCCAGCACTACGGCGTGCGCCTGCTCATCGCCAGTGTTCAGGCGTCCATAGACAGTGGTCGCGTGAGCGATCCCGGTCCTATGGGAATGCGTAATCGCCTCCAGACTGTGACCCTCCTGGATGCCATCAACGAACACGGCTTCGACGCGGCCTTCGGAGGCGCGCGGCGTGACGAGGATAAGGCTCGAGCCAAGGAGCGAGTCTTATCCTTCCGTGACTCCTTCGGCCAATGGGATCCTCGCCAACAGCGCCCCGAACTCTGGCACCTCTATCAGGGCAAGGTCAATCCCGGCGAGCACCTACGCGCCTTCCCCTTGTCAGACTGGACTGAACTCGACGTGTGGCAGTACATCCAGCGAGAAAATGTCCCTCTCCCGTCCATTTACTTCGCCCATGAGCGTGACGTCATCTCTCGTGACGGTATGTGGTTGGCCGTCGGCGAGTTCATCGAAGCTCGACCGGGCGAAATTGTCGAGCGCCGCGTGGTCCGCTACCGCACCGTGGGTGATGCCTCGTGCACCGGAGCCGTGGCGAGCAACGCCAGTTCGCTCAGCGCCATCATCGATGAGGTTTCCACCTCCAACGTCTCCGAACGCGGGGCGACCAGAGCCGACGACAAGTTCTCCGAGACCGCCATGGAAGATCGCAAGCGCGAAGGGTACTTTTAATGCCCCGCCCTACCCGTGACCTCCTACGTTTCGCAACCGTCGGTTCAGTGGACGACGGGAAGTCAACGCTGATTGGACGACTGCTCGTCGATACTCGTCAACTCTTTGACGACCAGCTCGATGCCGTCGCGGCGGCCTCGGCCAAGCGTGGTGTTGGGGACCTTGATTTATCCTTCGTCACCGACGGACTGCGCGCCGAGCGCGAGCAGGGCATCACCATCGACGTGGCCTACCGTTACGCGTCAACGCCGTCGCGTAAGTTCGTCATCGCGGACTGCCCTGGGCACATTCAATACACGCGCAATATGGCCACGGGTGCCTCCACGGCCGACCTCGCTCTCGTTGTGCTCGACGTGGCCAGTGGACTCAAGGAGCAGACGCGTCGTCACCTGTGCATCGCCGCGCTCTTAGGAGTGCGTAACGTCATCGTGGCCGCGAACAAGATGGACTCGATCAACTGGGACCGCGGCAGCTTCGACGCCGTCGTCGCTGACGTTCACGCCCTGGCAGAAAAAATTGGTTTTCACGACGTTCTCGTTATCCCGGTATCCGCCCTCCAAGGTGACAACGTGGTCGATCCGTCGGCCGCCGCCCCGTGGTACAACGGGCCTACGGTCTTAAGCGCCCTCGAAAACTCGCCTAGTGGCGCGTGGTCCTCACAGCACTCGGGTGCTCGTTTGCCGATTCAGTGGGTACTTCGCCAAGACGGTGGTGGTCGCACCTACGCCGGCACGCTCAATGGCGGCGGTCTGCACGCCGGGGACGAGGTCACCCTTCTTCCCCAGGGCGTACGCACCACGATTCGCTCAATCAACGGCCTGCGTGGTGACAATACCGAGGCGCTACCGGGACTGAGCATTGATCTCGACCTCGTCGCCGAAACTGACGCCGGACGAGGCGACATCATCGCCACCGCGCCCCTACCGCAGGTCACCTCCGAATTCGAGGCCACCATCTGTTGGTTTTCCGACCAGCCGCTACGACCCGGTACCCGCCTTCGGGTGAAGCACACCACACGATCGACTCCCGCGCGCGTCACCTCGGTGGCCGGCCACCTCTCGCTTGACACCCTTCAGAGTTTGCCCACCGAGGAACTCAGCTTGAACGACATTGGCTTTGTCAGTGTCACCTGCGCTTCACCACTCGTTATCGATGACTACAGCGATAACCGCGTCACGGGCAGTTTTGTTCTCATTGATGAGCGCACCAACGCCACGGTGGCGGCTGGCATGATTGGCCGACCCGCTTTCACCACCCTCTAGTTCGGTTGCCAGACCATCACGATCGTCGCGAGTAGGACGAGAAAGCACAATACGTTCACCGAAGCTGCGTAACGCATCACCAGAGAACGCACGGCCCCGACATCGACACTGCCCTCGCGCACGACGGTCGCCACGCGACGTTCTAATGGCAAAATCCTCGCCTCCAGTAGACCGGCGGCCACGAGATAGGTCGTGAGACCCAGAACGATCCAGAGGTGAGAACCTCGTACATCCGCTCCGCCACTCGCGATGAGTGCGATCCCGCTCAGCGGCATCAGGTGGAAAATTCTCGCGGTCCAATTCGTCGAAAGGGGAAACCTTTGTCGGAGTATTCCGAGGGACTTCTCATCGAAATTACCGTAACCTCGGCTCAGGCTGAGTAGGAGTGCGACGCTGATGCACGCCACCATGAGGTGCACGACAAAGATGATGTCGTACACCACCGACGAAGCACTCACGTCTGAGCCAGGAGGGTCTCCGCCGCACTGTAGGGGTCGGTTACTCCGCGAACGAGTTGATCAATGGCGTCGTCGTAGAGTTTGCCCTCCGACAAGTTCTTCACGCGACGACTCACTTCGATTCCTAAAACGCGCGATAGTTCCTTGCCGGTGCGAGCCCGACGACGTCGCTCGAGCTCCCCAGTGCGAATTTGGAATTCACGGTGCTCGGCAATGGCCTTCCACATCTCTTCAGTTCCTCGGCCGTCGGCCGCCACCGTCTCTAAAATCAGGGGGCGCCAGGCCCGGTCCGCCCCGAGGTCCAGCATTTGCTCGAGGTCACGACGGGTTTCTCGAACGCCGGCCCGGTCGGCCTTGTTAATAATGAAGATATCAGCCACTTCCAGCAGGCCCGCCTTATTGGCCTGCATCGAATCCCCCCAGCCCGGATTGGTGACCACCACGGTCGTATCGGCCGCCGAGGCGATGTCTACTTCCATCTGTCCCACGCCCACCGTCTCGACGAGAGCCAGCGGAAAACCCGCCGCGCCGAGCACGCGAAGGGCGTCGGGGACGGCCAAGGAGAGACCACCCAGATTCCCGCGCGTCGCCATCGAGCGGATGAAGACGTGCTCGTCGGTGGCGTGATCCTGCATACGGATACGGTCGCCCAAAATCGCACCCCCGGTAAACGGTGAACTCGGGTCGATACAGAGCACCGCAATTTGCTCGAAGGTCAAATCACCCAAAGCACCCGCGGTAAGGGCGGTAGTAATAACACGATCCGTGAGGGTGGATTTCCCAGCGCCCGGGGGGCCCGTTATTCCTACGACGTAGGGTGGGGGCGATTGATACGCCAAACTGGCGGTACTGCGTTGCTGCGGACCACCGGACTCCACGAAAGTGACCATCCGGGCCAGGGCGACCCGTGAGGCGTTGCGGGCTTCAGCGAGCAGTACGTTTGGGTCGCGAGAAATCATGCTCTTCGTTCTACCGTAGCGCCGAGGCTCCTCAGACAGCCGTCGAAATCTTCGTAGCCCCGGTCCATATGATCTAGCCCGTGCACCACGGTGGGGCCGTCAGCTCGGAGGGCGGCCAGGGTCAATGCGGCCCCGGCCCGAATGTCAGTGGCGTAGACCTCGGCTCCGGTCAACTGGATAATTCCACGAATCACCGCGTGGTGCCCCTCGGTACTAATGAGAGCACCCATCTTCAAGAGCTCGTCCACGTAGCGAAAGCGGCCATCGAAGAGATTCTCCGTCACGACCGACACGCCATCCGCCGTGGCCAAAATGGCGGTAATGAGAGGTTTGTAGTCGGTGGCGACCCCCGGATACGGCAATGTGGCTACATCGACAGCCGCAGCCCGAGACGGACCGGAGAGTTCAATACCATTACTGAGATCAATAGTCGCCCCCATGTGACGAAACTTTCTCAGCAGCATCTCCATGTGGTCACCACGGGCGTCAGGCACGTGCACGCGCCCACCCGTCACCAGTCCCGCACCGAGGTAGGTGGCGGCGACGACGCGGTCAGTGACGACGTGGTGGGTTGTCGGGTCTAACGCCGATACCCCGTCGATGGTGAGTCGCGAAGTGCCCAAGCCCTCGATACGCGCGCCCATCGCTATCAGGTGCTGACAGAGATCTTCGACCTCGGGTTCACGCGCGGCATTATCGATAACTGTTCGCCCATCGGCGAGTACCGCCGCCATCAACAAATTATCGGTGGCCGTATGACTGGGATATTCCAGCGTGATACGTGCGCCGACCAAACGACCCGTCGGCAGTGACCCACGAATTATTTCGGGGTCATTGTTAAAGAAGCCGCCCATGGCCGTGAGCCCGTCAATATGAAAATTAATCGGGCGGCCCCCGAAGTCGTCTCCACCAGGGAGGGCCATGGTGGCCTCACCGCATCGGGCCAGCAGTGGTCCGAGGACGACGAGCGAAGCCCGCATGGCGGCGAAGAGATGACTCGGGGCGTGCGGGACCAGCTGATCAGCAGCCGGGACCTCGATATCGAGAGCGTGCACGCCAGCCCACGAAACATCACAGCCGAGGTGGGTTAAGAGTTCGCTCATCGTGGCCACGTCCGAGGTGGCCGGTACGTTCGTCAGGTGGTGGGTACCCGACGCCAACAGACAGGCCGCCATCTCTTTCAAGACGGCGTTCTTGGCTCCGAGGGCCGGCACGCTGCCCTCGAGTGGTCCACTTGGAGTAATGCTGAGCGAGCTCACGGCTTCCAGTATTGCCGTTACGCACATATCGCGTCAGTTTTGGCCAGTCTCGGCGCAAGAACTAAACTCCGTCCATGCAGATTCCGGCGGAACCCGACCGCAACCTAGCGCTAGAAATGGTCCGTGTGACCGAGGCCGCAGCCATCGCCGCCTCCCACTGGGTGGGTCGAGGCGATAAGAACTCTGCCGATGGTGCGGCCGTTGATGCCATGCGTCGCGTCCTGGGTTCGGTATCCATGGACGCCGTAGTCGTCATTGGTGAGGGCGAAAAAGATGAAGCCCCCATGCTCTTTAATGGCGAGCGCATTGGTGATGGTCGACCGCCCAAAATGGATATCGCCGTTGACCCCGTCGACGGAACCACCCTCACCGCCAAAGGTCGCAATGGAGCCGTGGCGGTCATTGCGCTGTCCGAAGCGGGCAGTATGTTCAATCCGGGACCCTGCGTGTACATGGACAAGATTGCCGTCGGCCCCAAGGGTCGAGGGACGGTCAGCCTCGACCTCTCGCCCACTGAAAACCTTCGCAACCTCGCAAAGAAACTCGGTAAGGACGTCGCCGACCTCGGCGTCGTCATCCTCGACCGCGATCGCCACAGCGATCTCATGGATGAAGTTCGTAGCACCGGTGCTCGCATTCTCTCGATCACCGATGGTGACGTCGCCGGCGCCATTTCTACCGCCTGGCCCGATTCTGGAGCCGATATTCTCCTCGGTACGGGTGGCACCCCCGAGGGCGTCATCGCTGCGGCTGCGTTGAAGGGGCTCGGTGGCGAGATCCAGGGCCGTCTGTTCGCCCGGGACGCGGCCGAAGCCGACGCCGCTCGCGCACTGGGTTACGACCTGAACAAAATTCTCTCCATCGACGATCTCGTCGCCGGGGACAACTGCTTTTTCTCCATGACGGCGATTACCGATGGCGACTTCCTGCGCGGCGTTCGCTACCACGACTTTGGCGCCACCACGCAGTCACTGGTGGTTCGATCCAAGTCCGGAACCGTGAGAATTGTCGAAACAATCCACCGTCACAACAATCTGACGGAGTTTTCGCACTCTGGACTCTAGGCGACCAGTTTTTCTTCTCTCCTCGGTTTATTCTGCCAGTGGGGTCACTTTCGACCACGAGCAACACGGAAGAGGGGGCTTTATGAACGTTGCCGACATCCTCAATAACAAGGGTCACGATGTGGCCACCATTTCCAAAGATCGCCTCGTCGCTGACGTGGTCGAAATATTACGTACGCGACGTATAGGGGCATTGATCGTCACCGGCTCCGGGGAGCCCTTGGCGGGGATGATTTCCGAACGCGACATTGTGCGGGCGCTCTCCCTCGTGGGTCCGAGCGTCCTCGGGAACAGTGTTGAGAGTCTGATGAGCGCGGAGGTGTTCACCTGCGATTTATCCACATCCTGTGCCGAACTCATGGGGCAGATGACCACCAAGAGAATTCGTCATATTCCCGTTCTTGAGAACCAGCGACTCGTGGGACTCGTGTCCATCGGCGACGTCGTCAAAGCTCGTTTCGACGAGCTCGAACGCGACCGACGGGAACTACTGGACTACGTGACGGCTCGCTAGTGCGCCGCCGCTAGGCGCAGTTCGGCTCGAGCGAGGGCTGCGCGCAGAGCTGCGACTTCGCCTCCATCGCCCTCGTCACCGCGCAGGGCCGCCAGGGCCGCATCCGCGGCGTCCTTCGCCGCTTGGGCCCGTGGAACATCCAAAGTGGCGACGTCTTCGACGATTCCGGCCAAAACCGTAGCACGAGTGTTCTCGAACGAACCTTCGGAACCCACCTGGAAGAATCCTCCGTGAACCACGAAGGAGCGCTCCCCATCCGCAGTGGTAACGCGAACCACGCTCGGCACGATGTCACCCACTAGGGGGGTGTGCTGTGCCAAGACGGTGAATTCACCGTCACTCGACCTACCGATCAGCGCCGTGGCGTTACCCGCCCATAGCGCCGACTCCGGCGTCACGATTTCTACGAAGAGGGAACCAGCCACGCTTAGTTGGCCTGCAACTCGGCGGACTTACGCTCGACGTCTGAAGCTCCACCAACGTTCAGGAAGGCCTGCTCGGGGAAGGCGTCAAGGTCACCCTTCACGAGCAGCTCGAAGGACTCAATGGTCTCCTCGACGGGCACGTTGATGCCGTCGATACCAGTGAAGATCTTCGAAACGAACATCGGCTGGGACAGGAAGCGCTGAATCTTACGGGCACGCGACACGGTCACGCGGTCCTCTTCTGACAGTTCATCGAGTCCGAGGATAGCGATAATGTCCTGCAGTTCCTTGTAGCGCTGCAGAATCTGCTGCACCTGACGAGCCACGGCGTAGTGACGGTCACCCACGATTTCCGGCGCCAAGATGTTCGACGTTGAGGTCAGCGGGTCCACGGCCGGGTAGATACCCAGCGCGGCAATTTGACGGCTCAATTCGGTCGTGGCGTCCAAGTGGGTGAAGGTCGTGAACGGAGCCGGGTCGGTGTAGTCGTCCGCGGGAACGTAGACGGCCTGCAGTGAGGTGATGGAGCGACCTCGGGTGGAGGTGATGCGCTCCTGAAGTTCACCCATCTCGTCGGCCAGAGTCGGCTGGTAACCCACCGCACTCGGCATACGGCCGAGCAGCGTGGATACTTCAGAGCCAGCCTGGACGAAGCGGAAGATGTTGTCCACGAAGAGCAAGACGTCCTGGTTCTTAACGTCACGGAAGTACTCCGCCATCGTCAAAGCGGCCAGAGCGACGCGCAGTCGCACGCCCGGTGGTTCGTCCATCTGGCCGTAGACCAGAGCGGTCTTTTCGATAACGCCTGATTCGCGCATTTCGAGGAGGAGGTCAGTACCTTCACGGGTACGCTCGCCCACTCCGGCGAACACCGACACACCGTCGTGCTGTTCGGCCACGCGTCGAATCATTTCCATGATGAGGACGGTCTTGCCTACTCCGGCACCACCGAAGAGGCCGATCTTTCCACCCTGTACGTAGGGAGCCAGCAGGTCAATGACCTTGATTCCGGTTTCGAACATGGTCGCGCGAGGCTCGAGGGTGTCGAAGGTCGGCGGGTTGCGGTGAATTTCCCAGCGGTCCTCGATTGGTCCGATGTCGTCGGTGTCGAGGGGCTGGCCGAGAACGTTGAACACGTGTCCCAGTACGGCGTCACCCACGGGCACCGAGATGCCGCGCCCAGTCTGACGCACGAGGGCGCCACGAACGAGACCGTCGGTGGGCTTCATGCACACGCAGCGCACACGGCCTTCACCAATCTGCTGGGCCACTTCGCCGGTCACGGTAATCGTCACGCCATCGAGCTCGATATCCATTTCGACTGCGTGGTTAATCTCCGGCAACGAGTGCGGAGGGAACTCAACGTCCACCACGGGTCCGGCGATCGCGACAACGCGTCCCATCTCGAGGTTGATCTTGTCAGGTGCCATGGTCATTTGTTACTCACTTTCCCGAGCGGAGCGCTTCGGCTCCACCCACGATTTCCATGATTTCGGTGGTGATCGAGTCCTGGCGGGCTCGGTTCATAATGCGGGTCAAAGTACGGCCGAGCTCGTCGGCATTATCGGTGGCAGCAGCCATAGCTCGCTGCTGGCTCGTGTGAAAGGCGGCGGCGCCTTCCAGTAGAGCAGTGAAGATCTCACTCTCTAGGGCCTTGGGGGCCAGTTCGGCCATCAGCCGCTCTACTTCGGGTTCGAACTCGGTGTAGCCCTTGACGACCTTGGCGGTTTCGACCGGAGCGTCGGGCAAGGTCAATGGCAGCAACTGACGACTAACCACGGACTGACTAGCCGCGGAGCGATAGGCGGTCGAGACGAGGAGCACCTGCTGGGACTCACCGGCGATGAATCCGGCGGCCACGGCAGTTGCAACGTCACGCGCGTTCGAGAATTCGGGCCGATCCGAGAAACCTTGAAAGCTGGCTTCCACACTGAGTCCACGGAAACGGAAGTAGGCCGGGGCCTTCTTGCCAACGCAGAAGAGACGAACTTGCGTCCCGTTCGCGGTGAGTTCGGCGACCAAACGTTCAGTGGCCCGCAAGACTGAGGAGTTGTAGGCACCCGAGAGTCCGCGATCGCCCACAATGGCGAGAACCGTGGCCTGGTCTACTTTTTCGGGTACGCCGAGCAACTTCGAAGCCGCTGCCGGGTCACCCTGGGCTGCTTCGAGAATGATTCGACTCATGCCCGCTCGAAAGGGGCGATTAGCGGTGATGCGGTGCTGAGAGCGTGAAATTTGTGAGGCGGCAATCAGCTCCATCGCCTTCGTAATTTTACGCGTCGCTTGTACCGACTTAATTCGACGACGCAAAATTCGTTCTTGTCCTCCAGCCATAATCTCCCTCCTTTCTCAGTCCTGGTCTAGTTCGTTACTTAGTTACTGGTCGCGAAGCCAGCGATGAAGCTGGTCAGAGCGGCGTCCAGGGCAGCCGTATCCGGCAGGGCGCCGGTGGTGCGGATGGTGTCGAGTAAGTCGGAGTGCTTAGCCTTGAAGGTCTGGAGCAATTCGGTCTCAAAGCGACGAACGTCCGCCACTGGAACTGAGTCCACCCAGCCCTTGGAGCCCGCGTAGATCACCAGAACTTGTTCTTCGACGGGTAGAGGAGCGTTGAGGCCCTGCTTGAGCAACTCGGTGAGACGGTAGCCACGGTCGAGCTGCTGTTGGGAAACCTTGTCGAGTTCCGAGCCGAAAGTCGCGAAGGACTCCAGCTCACGGAACTGCGCGAGGTCGAGCTTCAGCGAACCCGAGACTGACTTCATGGCCTTGGTCTGCGCAGCGCCACCCACTCGTGACACCGAGTTACCAACGTTGATAGCCGGACGAATACCCGAGTAGAACAGGTCGGACTCTAAAAAGACCTGACCGTCGGTGATCGAAATCACGTTGGTGGGAATGTAGGCGGAGATATCGCCGGCCTTGGTTTCGATGATGGGTAGGGCGGTCAAGGATCCACCACCAAGATCGTCGCTCAGCTTTGCGGCGCGCTCCAGCAAGCGACTGTGCAGGTAGAAAACGTCACCGGGGTAGGCCTCACGACCTGGCGGGCGGCGCAGGAGCAGGGAGACCTGACGGTAGGCTTCAGCCTGCTTGGAGAGGTCGTCGTAGACCACGAGCGCGTGCTCGGAGTTTTCCATCCAGTGCTGGCCAATAGCGCACCCGGCGTAGGGGGCGAGGAACTTGAACGGTGCGGGGTCGCCGGCGGAGGCGACAACGACCACCGTGTATTCCATGGCGCCGTGGTCTTCGAGGGTCTTGACGGTCTGTGCCACGGAGGAGTTCTTCTGGCCAATGGCCACGTAGATGCACTTCACGTTCTGGCCCTTTTGGTTCAGAATCGTGTCGATAGCCACAGTGGTCTTACCCGTCTTACGGTCACCGATGATCAGTTCACGCTGGCCACGGCCAATCGGGGTCATGGCGTCAATGGCTTTGATACCCGTCTGCATGGGTTCTCCGACCGGCTGGCGTCCCACGATGCCGGGAGCCTGGACTTCCATACGGCGACTCAGCGCGCCCACGAGTGGTCCCTTGCCGTCAATGGGCTGACCCAAGGCGTCGACTACGCGACCGAGCAGGGCGTCACCAACGGGCATAGAGAGAATGTTGCCGGTCGCGCGAACAACCTGGTCTTCTTCGATGCCGTCCACGCCACCGAGCACCACGGCGCCGATAGTGTCTTCGTCGAGGTTCATCGCGAGGCCCACGGTGCCGTCGGCGAACTCGAGCAGTTCGTTGACCTTGGCATTGGGTAGACCAGACACGCGAGCGATACCGTCACCGACCTCCACGACGCGGCCGACCTGTTCGGCGCCCACGGTGGGGTTGTACTCAGTAACGTGACGACGCAGCGCCTCGGTAATTTCAGTGGCACTAATGGTGAGCTCAGTCATCACAGTTTCCTTTACTTTTCGTTTCGATTAGACAGCAGATTGGTAGTGGCCCCGTTCGCCACGCTCTCGCGTAGCGCCCCGAGCCGGCCTCGAGTCGTCGCGTCGAGGCGGAGATCACCAACTTCGACGAGTATTCCGCCGAGGAGGGAGGGGTCTTCGGTAATTTGTAAGTCTACGGGGGTCCCCGTAAGAGCCGACAGTGAAGCGATGAGCGCCTGTCGACTCACTTCCTCGAGAGGAAAGGCACTGCGCACACGCGCGACGCGCCAGTTACGAGCCATCGCGGTGTAGTCGACTAAGTAGTCGAGCGTTCCCACAACGTCACGGGGGCGACCACCCTCAATGACGTACAGCGCCAGGCGCACGGAGGCCGCCGAAGCCTTGCCGTCGAGCAGCTGTGCGGTGATCCCCAGTCGACTCTCAATCGAGGCGTCGCGGTCAACGAGCAGACGGCGTAGATCAGCGTTCGCTTCGATGGTGCGCGCCCAACGGAACAGATCATCTTCGATAGCGCCGAAGGCATCAGTGGGAAGATCTTCTAGAACTGCGTCAGCGAAACCTGCGACGCGCTTACGAGCGGCCAGCAGAGAAAGACCGTGGGGGATGTAGCGCTCGGCGTGCGACTTTTCCAGGGCGTAGTGCGCGGCATCACCCAGCGCGCCCGGTACGTCCTGAGCCGGCGCGGAAAGCGCGGCGTAGGCGGCGATACGAGCCGTGGCCGGCACAACCTTGTTGGCAAAAAGATCACGGGCCACTGCCCCACGAGAAGTCGCCGAAATAGCCGTGTCGGTAAACACGGCGCGGAGGTCGCTGCGGGTGTCCACCGTCGCGTCAACCACTTCAAGCTCGCGAGCGACTTCAGCCACGGCGGCTGCATCGAGCGAGCCCAGAATGGCCGCGGCGTAACCCTCAAGCTTTGGCAACATGCTTAACGCCCGGCGCCCTTCTGCGCCTCAGTATTGAGTGCAGCAACGGCTTCACGAATGAGGTCCTGGTGGGAGGACTGGTCAACTTCACGACCGACAATCTTGGCAACCAGTTCGAAGACAACTTCACCGATGCGAGCAGAAGCCTCGTCGATAGCGCGCTGGCGAATGGCGTTCACTTCGTTGGCGGCAGCGCCGACCTTGCGGTCGTACTCCGCCTGACCACGCTCACCCTGGTCAGCCTTAATCTGATCAGCCGTGGCCTGCGCATCAGCGACAATGGAGCGCCCCTGATTGCGAGCCTCATTGAGCAGCTGCGCGCGCTCGTCACCGGCAGCCTGTGCTTCAGCCTTAGCGGCGTCGGCGGCTTCCAATGAGGTGCGGATCTTTTCCTGACGTGCTTCGAGCGCCTTGTTGAGGGGCGGCAGAATTTTAGTCGTAGCGAAATACAAGATCACGAGAACGACGAGTAGTTCGACAACGAACGTACCGTTAGGTAATAGGAAAACTGACTCGGCGATGAACATGGTGCCTGTCTCTTTCGGTTGTTGGAGAAGTTCCAGAGTCGCCCCGCCGCTCACGCGACGGGGCGACCGCAGTGACTATTGCTTGCTGAAAACGTAAACGAAGACGACCATGAACAGCAGGTTGATGAAGTACATGGCTTCTACCAGACCCACGGTCAGAAAGAAGTACTGGCGAGCCTTTCCTTCAATCTCCGGCTGACGGGCGATGGCGGCAATCGTCTGACTACCGGCCAATCCGTCACCGACTGCTGCACCGATGGCGCCACCGCCGAGGGCGAGTCCGCCTCCGACGAGTGCTCCGGCGATACGTACCGCTGATGCGATGTCTGTTGATGCCATTTCATTTCCTCCTGGGTTGGTTAGTGCGAGGTCGCAAGGACCGGTTGGTGATCCAATGTTTCGTCATCGTGTTCTTCGTGGCTCATCGCCATGCCAAAGTACAAGATTGCGAGCAGCATAAAGATGAATGCCTGGATGACGCCGATTCCTAGGTCGAAGGGCTTCCAGACAATTTCACCAAAGGGTACGGCGTAGATCGGCAGCAGGGTCGTCATGACCGCAATCATCAATCCGCCGGAGAACATGTTTCCGAAGAGTCGGAAAGTCATGGTGATTGGCTTCGTTATTTCCTCAATGACGTTGATTGGAATTAGCGCCTTGAAGGGCTGGCCGTAGTGGCCGAAGTAGCCACGGATGCCGCGAGCCCGGAAGGATTCAATGTGCACCCAGAAAATCACCAAGAGCGCCATCGCGAGGGGCAGATTCACGTCACTGGTTGGCGGGGGGAGAATTTCGAACGACGATCCGGGGTGCATGGCCGAGGGGATGAAGCCCAGCCAGTTGGAAATCAGGATGAATACGAAGAGGGTGACCCCCAGCGGTACAAAACGCTTACCCTTGGGGCCGACGGCCGACTCGGCCAGGTCACCAACGAGATCGACGACGATGATTTCCCACATGAGCTGCAGTTTCCCGGGAACGCCATCAGTGGCTTTGCGGGACATCTTGAATCCGAGAAAAAGGAAAATGGCAGCGGCGACCACAGTCGAAAAGACGATGTCGAGGTCGAGAGTGAGCCCAAGAATCGTTGCAGTGGGGTGGTGACCCACTTCAATGGTCTTAGCCGCGAACAGCATTCTCACTCACTTCCTCCTTGTTGTGCGACGACGCGCAGAACGTTAGCTACAAAAACGATTTGGAACAGCACCAGCCCAGACACAATACCTATTCCTAGGACGTGGTCACACATTACTGCGACACCAACAATAACGGTCATGATGCTCAGTCGTAACACTGTCTTGCCACCGAGTTGGCGGCGGATGGCTTTGGGGGTCTGCTCGCCCTTCATTTCAACCGTGGCCGTCTGGCGATCCAGGAAACGAAGGTTCGCAATGGCGAGGCCTACTCCCACCAGTAAACCCAGTGAACCCATGGGCGGAACGTTGAGTAACAGGGAGCCGAAGAAGGCGAGCGCAGCCACAATCAATGTCGCGATGGTCGTACGACGTAGGAGGCGAGGGAGGGTATTGGGGGTGAGGTTTTCGAGCATGGTGGGTACTTAGATCCAGCGTTTGACCAGTTGAACAACACTGAACACCGCCAACGACGTCCCTAAGAGTAGCCCCACGAGTAGGCCCCAGGGTGAAATACCCCACGCTCGGTCCGCCATCACACCGAGGAAAACCCCGAGGGCAACGGTACTCGCGATGGTGGCCCCCAAAGTAACGAAGGCGGCGATGCCGGGCAAATCCTTGGTTTTTCCAGTGGCTTTTTCACTCATGAGCGTCGTGGGCTACGAGCGAAATATCCTCAAGTTCCGGTTCGGGGGCACTGCGCAGACCCGGGTGAAACCAGGTGTAGAGGGCCATCGCCAGTCCCGCCACGCCGACCGGGATGAAGACGTTGATCTTTGGGAAAAATAGTGGGACGAGGACAAATGCGCTCAGGAGAGCTGACCAGAGCCACAGAATCGCCACCGTGCGACGGTGACCATGACCGAGGCGCATCAGTCGGTGGTGGATGTGGTTCTTGTCCGCCGTCTGAAAACTTTGGCCCGAGGCGGTTCGTCGAATAAAGGCCAATACGGCGTCGGTCAGGGGGACACCGAGGATGAAGACTGGGATGAGCAGTGGCGCAAAGAAGAAGAAGGTCACGCCGCTGGTGGGCGGCGTCCTCCCCCCGATCACCATGGTCGATGCGCTCATCAGTAGCCCCAGCATCAGCGCTCCAGCGTCGCCCATAAAGAGTTTCGCCGGGTGGACGTTGTCGGGGAGAAAACCCAGACAAATACCGCAGGTGATGGCCGCAATAAGCGGTCCCACATTGCTCATCGGTAGCAGGCCCAACTCTTCCAGTCGAAGCCCGTAGATGCAAAGTGTGCCCGAAGCAATGGCCACAATCCCGCCCGCCAGACCGTCGAGGCCGTCAATGAGGTTGATGGCGTTCGTGAGCGCAAAGACCCAGATGGCCGTGATCAGTGGGAGCATCGACGGTCCGAGCACAATAAAACCGGCCAAGGGTAATTTCAGCTGGTACATCGTGCAGCCAGAAAAATACAGAATGGTCGCCGCGAGCACCTGTCCGGCAACCTTGGCGGGCGGTGACATTTCACGAAAGTCGTCGACGAGACCAACCATGAAGATAAGCCCCGCCGCGAGCACGACTCCGAATACTTCGTTCGAAGAAGAGATGACCGTGCGTAAGGGGTTGAGGAGGGTCGCCGCCGTAGCGGCCACGCAGAGTCCGACGAACATCGCCGCCCCACCACCGTAGGGAGTTACTCGTTGGTGGACCTTTCGAAAGTCGGGTTGTGCGGTGTAGCCGACCCGCAGTGCAATAAGTCGCGCCGCTCGATTCGCCAGAATTGTCGTAAATATCGCTACGAGCAATATGACGACGTAGGGCGCAGCAATGCTCATGTTTTAGTGGGTCGTGAACGTGGCGTAGGGATTGAATGCTCCACAGATTTCGGCCACCTCATCGCGCACGCTGGCCAGCGCCGACTCGTCCGCGCGCCCGCGTAGGGCTCGGCTCATCAACTCGGCGATTGTCTGGAATTCGCTCGCTCCCATACCGGCCGTGGTCTGCGCTGGCGTTCCCAGTCGAAGTCCCGAGGTGATGAAGGGGCTACGAGGATCATCGGGGATCTGATTCCGGTTCGTCGTAATACCCGCAACATCGAGAACTTCCTGAGCAACTTTTCCGGTGAGTTCAGCGTCAAATTCCCGAAGATCAACAATGACCTGATGGTTGTCCGTTCCGCCTGAGACAATGCGGAAACCCTGCTGGCCCAAGGCCGCCGCGAAGACCCGTGCGTTCGCGACAACCCGGTCGGTATAGTCGCCAAAGGCGGGACTACTCGCCTCCTTGAAGGCCACCGCCTTGCCCGCGATGGAATGTTCGAGCGGTCCACCCTGCTGACCAGGGAACACGGCACTATCAATTTTCTTCGCGTGCTCTTCCCGGCAAAGAATTGCGCCGCCACGAGGTCCGCGCAGGGTCTTGTGCGTCGTAAAGGTGACGGCGTCCGCGTAGGGCACGGGATTGGGATGACTGCCACCAGCGATAAGTCCCGCCGGGTGAGCAGCGTCGAACATCAAGAGGGCGCCCACTTCGTCGGCTATCTCTCGGAAAATCTCCGGGCTGATCTGGCGTGAGTAGGAGGTGGCCCCAGCCACGATGAGTTTCGGGCGTTCCGCGTGAGCGAGGGCGCGCAAATTGTCTACGTCGATAATTTCGCCAATGATCGACGGGTCATCGCTACGCGGCGTGACACCGTAGGAAACAAATCGCCAAATTTTCGACGTCATCGAGGCGGGTGAACCGTGCGTGAGGTGGCCACCTTGATCCAGACGCATGGCGAGAACAGTGTCACCGGGCTCCAGTAGCGCTTGGTACACCGCCACGTTCGCGTTAGCCCCACTGTGGGGCTGGACGTTGGCGTGGTCGGCACCGAAGAGTGCCGTCAAACGACGTCGAGCCAGGTCTTCAATTTCGTCGACAATCTGGTTCCCGCCGTAGTAGCGACGCCCGGGGTAGCCCTCGGCATACTTGTTGGTCAGGATGGAACCAGTTGCAGCCATGACCGCCGGTGACGTGAAGTTCTCACTCGCAATCAACTGCAGAGTGGAGGTCTGACGATGCCACTCCCGACTCAACAGGTCGGTAATTTCGCTGTCAGCCGTTATGTAGGCGTCGAAGGGGGAGGATCCCACAGTGTTTTTCCCTTTCTTTATCCACTCAACTCATCGAGTTGGTGGAGTTTTTCGATTCTGCCCACGTGGCGACCCTCACCTGGCGTGGCATCCAACCACGCCGCGAGACAGTCGAGGGCGACTTGCGTTCCGGTGAGTCGTGACCCGAGGCATAAAACATTGGCGTGGTTGTGTTCCCGCGAGAGCCGAGCCGAGGTGACGTCGTGTACCAGGGCCGCGCGAACGCCCGGAATTTTATTTGCAGCAATAGAAATACCTATACCCGAGCCACAGATAGCCACGCCCATGTCCACGTCGCCATTCGCCACGGCTCGACCCACGGCGGCGCCAAAGTCCGGATAATCGACAGAGTCGGTGGCGTTACTCGTGCCGAGGTCGGTTACTTCGTGACCGAGTTCCGTGAGGCTTTCAACGAACACGCTCTTGAGGTCGTATCCGGCGTGATCTGATCCCACGGCTATTCGCACCTTGTTACCCTACCCGCCGGATTCAAGTCTGTCGCTCGAGAGGGCATACTTTGATGGTGACTATTGACCCCCAGACCCCCGTTATTGTGGGCGTCGGGCAGATCACTGATCGGCCCACGCCCACCGCCATATACGTCGAACGACCGACGCCGCTCGGCCTCATGGTCGAAGCCCTCCGGCGGGCCGGCGCCGATAGTGGGTCGGATATCGTTCACCACCTCGACGAACTCGTTGCCATCGGTTCCTTCACCTGGCACACCGCCGACCCCGCGCTACTCGTAGCCGCTGAACTTGGCATTTCGCCTCAACGCACGCGACTCACCCCCACGGGTGGCAACCTCGCGCAAAAACTTGTCCACGAAAGTGCACGGCGCATTCAGGCCGGGGAAATACGAGCCGTCGCGGTGGTGGGTTCCGAGGCCATGCACGCCAGTTCCCTCGCTCGACGTGAAGGCGTGCCCACCAATTGGTTCAAACAAAGTGAGGACGTCGTAGCGCCTCCGCTCGTGGAGGAGGACCGCATTCCTTTCACCATGGAGGAGTACACCAACGGATTGACGTCCCCTATCGACGTCTATCCCCTCTTCGAAAACGCCCGACGCGCTCGTCTGGGTTGGACGCTGAGCGAGCAAACCGAACGCATCGGTACTCTCTGGGCACAATTCGCCCAGGTCGCCGCCGCCAACCCCTACGCCTGGATTACCACTCCCCCATCGGCCGAGGAGATCACGACACCGAGCGCGAGCAATCGAATGATTGCCTCGCCGTACACCAAACTTCTGGTCGCCAACATGCCCGTTGACATGGGAGCGGCCTACATCATCACGAGTTACGAACATGCCGTCAGTTTGGGTGTGGAGAGCGACCGCTTGGTCTTCCCGCTCGCCGGTGCCGAGGCGAACGACCACTGGTTTATTTCCGAACGACCTGAGCTCGACGCCTCGCCGGCGATGAGCGCTATCTGGCGTGCACTGCGCGACTTTGGTGCCCACGTCGATGAACTTCAGCAGATTGATATCTACAGTTGTTTTCCGACCGTCGTGCAAACGGCCGCCGATGTTTTAGGTCTCAACCCCATTGACCCCACGCGTCCCCTGACCCTCACCGGCGGTCTGACCTTTGGCGGCGGACCCGGTAACAACTACGTCACCCACTCCATCGCCACCATGGTCGATCGGCTGCGTGAGGCCCCGAGTGACGCCGGGCTGGTCACCGGGTTGGGCTGGTTCTCTACCAAGCACGCCTGGGGCACCTACTCGGCCACCCCGCCGACGACCCCCTTTCAGTCACGGAGTGTCCAGTCGGAGGTCGACGCCCTGCCGGTCACCTCGATTCGCCAAGAGGACGGAACCGCGACGGTTGAAACCTTTACCGTGATTCACGGTCGCGACGGTTCTCCCGATCGCGTCGTCGTGGCGGCTCGCTGGGCGGACGGCGCACGCGTGTGGGCTAAGAGCACTGCGCCCGACCTGATGGAGAGTTTTCTCGGCGCGGAACGCGCCGGAACCGCCTGCACAATTGCGGACGGCATTCTCGTCGCCTAGAGGACGCTCAGCACCGTTTCGCGCGAGAGGGCACCTTCGCGCAATATCTCAACACCATCGTCCGTCACGCGCAGCACCGTCGACACCTCGCCCCGACGTTCACCACGGTTCCACACGCCACGTAGTTCCTGACGACCCGCGAAGACGGCCGCCACCTGTTCGGCAGTGTTGCAAGGTGCTTCACCGTGTTCGTTGGCACTCGTCATGGCGACCGGACCAGTTCGCCGCAGAAGTTCTCGAAGGGCGGGCGAATTAGGAATGCGAAAACCAACCTCGTCCACGCCGCCGACAATGCTCGCGAGTGCGTTCGATGTCGAAATCACCATCGTCAGTGGTCCCGGCCAGAGGGCTTCCATCATTCGAATTTCTCGCTCAGAAAGCGACATCGCCAAACGACGCACGTCGGCAATATCGGCCACCAATACGGGCAGCGCTACCGTCTCGGGGCGACGCTTCAGGGTGAAGAGCTGTCGGACCGCGGAGGGGATGGCGACGAGGGCCCCGACACCGTAGACGGTGTCGGTGGGCAGAGCCACGACCATTCCCGCCGTTAACGCCGCCACCACGCCGTTGCTTTCCTCGGGGGAAAACATTCTCAGCACGCAGGGTTCCGAGCCACGAGAAAACGAGGGTGGCCCGCCATGTCTGCCACGGTCTCCACCTCAAGAAAACCCGCCGCCAGAGCGCAGGCCCGCGTCGCGTCTCCCTGCTGATAGCCGTGCTCGCAGAGTAAATAGGCCCCCGGGCGTAGCCAGGCGCGCGCGGTGGAGATGATTTCAACCAGGTCGGCGAGCCCGGGGGTGTCGTGAGCGTCTTCGGCCACGAGTGCACCTCGAGGTTCGTAGCGCAGTACTGGATCGAGCTCCCGGTACTCTTCACTCCCCACGTAGGGCGGGTTAGCCACGATGAGCGAGAAACGACCACGCAGGGATTCATCCACCTGACTCAGCCACGAGGATTGCACGAAGGAGGCCGCGCTGAGCGCGTGCTTGAGGGCGTTGCGCTTGGCGACCGCGAGAGCGTCCTGTGATTCGTCCACGCCAACGAGCGTGGCCGCCACTCCTCGTTCGGCTAATTCGACGAGCAGAGCGAGTCCAATGGCTCCCGAACCACATCCGAGGTCGCCAATCAGCGGGCTCACGTCATTGGTGCGAGAGAGGGCTAGCAACGCGTGCGCGACCAACTCTTCCGTTTCGGGTCGAGGGATGAGCACCCGAGGATCCACGTCGAGGTCCAGTGAGCGAAAGGGCCAGTGGCCAATGATGTACTGCAGGGGCTCACCGGCCAATCGTCGCACCACGGCCCCGTCGAGAACCGGGAAAAAATCGGGATCGAGTCCGGGCGCGAACTCGTCAATCAACCAGTTGGCCTCACGACGTTCAAGACCCCGTTCGACCAACTGCGTAGTGAGCGTCGACCTAACGTCCGTCACTCTCGGCCAATTGTTGGGCCCGCTTCTCAGCGAGCAAAGCGTCGACGAAGGGGTCAACGTCACCGGCCAGCGTTTGCTCCAGGGAGTACAGAGTCAAATTGATGCGATGGTCCGTGACGCGATTTTCTTTGAAGTTGTAGGTTCGAATTTTCTCACTGCGACCGCCGCCGCCTAGTTGGGATCGCTTGAGATCCCCCAGTTCAGCAGCCTGAGCGTCTTGGGCGGCCTTGAGCAAGCGAGAGCGTAGAACAATCATGGCTTTGGCCCGGTTCTGGATTTGGCTCTTTTCGTCCTGCATGGAGACCACGATGCCGGTTGGTAGGTGGGTAATACGCACCGCCGAGTCCGTCGTATTGACACTCTGGCCCCCGGGACCAGAGGAGCGGTAGACATCAATCTTGATTTCATTAGGTTCGATGGCGACATCGACCTCGGCCGCCTCGGGCAGGACGGAAACGGTGGCTGACGACGTGTGTACGCGACCCTTGGCCTCGGTAACCGGAACACGCTGCACTCGGTGAACACCCGCCTCGTGCTCCAAGCGGCTCCAGGCGTCTTCACCCTTGATCAGGAAGGTGGCCTCGTCGAGCCCACCCTGCTCACTCTCTCGCAACTCGACGACTTCGAGTTTCCAACTCCGTACTGCCGCGTAGCGACGGTACATTTCGGCCAGATCGCCGGCGAAGAGATTCGCCTCCTCGCCACCTTCGGCACCACGAATTTCAATAATTACGTTGCGACCATCGTTGGGGTCACGCGGTAACAAGAGTTCCACCAACATCGCCTCGAGGGACTCCGCACTCGCTTCGGCGGTATTGGCTTCTTCTCGCCAGAGCTCTCGATCGGCACCAGTCGACTCGTTAAACATCTCGCGAGCCGTGGCTAGATCCTCACGAGCGGCTTGCAACTGACGCCACCCGACAACAATTTCGGTCAGTTCTTTGTGGCGGCGAGAAAGGTCACGCAGACGTGTGAGGTCGTTCGCTACGTCTGATTCAGAAAGTGACGCCTCGACAACTACTAACTCGTCGGCGAGTGACGTCAGGGTGTCGTCGAGGGACCGCACGAACTAAGCGCTGTTGAAGGCTTACGCCCTCGGGGTGCGCGTCTTGGTCTTTTGTGCGTAGCGACGCTGGAAACGCTCGACGCGACCTCCGGTGTCCACCAGCTTCTGCTTACCGGTAAAGAAGGGGTGGCACTCGTTGCAAAGTTCAATGACCAACTTCGCCTTGGTCGACTGCGTTTCGAACGTGTTGCCGCATGAGCAAGTAACCGTGGCTGGTCCGTAGTTGGGGTGAATGTCTGGCTTCATGGGTGCTCCTTGGTGCGAAGATAGATTCTAGCCGAAAGCTAGCTAGTGGGGTTAGGGCCTTTGCCGATTTCGGCCAGGAACTCGTCATTTGAACGGGTCTGCTTCAACTTATCGATCAAAAGTTCGAGTCCGGCGGCCTCGCGGCCCTCCGAGGCGAGACCGTTAAGAACTCGACGGAGCTTCCACACCTGCGGGAGTTGACTGCGCTCAAAGAGCAATTCTTCGTGGCGCGTCGAGGAACTATTGACGTCAATGGCGGGGTAGAGACGGCGCTCGGCCAAACGGCGGTCCAACTTGAGTTCCATGTTGCCGGTGCCCTTAAATTCTTCAAAAATGACTTCGTCCATCTTGGATCCGGTCTCGACCAGGGCCGAGGCCAGAATGGTGAGAGAGCCGCCCTCTTCGATGTTGCGAGCCGCTCCAAAGAACTTCTTGGGTGGATAGAGCGCACCCGAGTCCACACCACCGGACATGATGCGCCCGGTGGCTGGCTGGGCGAGGTTGTAGGCCCGAGCTAAACGCGTGATGCCGTCCAGAATGATGACGACGTCACGACCGAGTTCCACCAAGCGCTTCGCGCGCTCGATGGTGAGTTCGGCAAGGTGCGTGTGCTCGTCGGCCGGACGGTCAAAGGTCGACGCCGCTACTTCACCGCGAACGCTGCGGCGCATATCAGTAACTTCTTCTGGTCGTTCATCAACTAACAGAACAATCAAGTGCACGTCGGGATTATTGGCTTCAATCGATTGAGCAATTTGCTTCATGACCGTGGTCTTGCCAGCCTTAGGCGGCGACACAATGAGTCCTCGCTGGCCCTTGCCGATGGGGGCGATGAGATCAACGATACGCGGCGTGAGGTCACCTTTTACAAGGTCAGACTCGAGTTTTAATTTCTCGTCCGGGAACAGCGGAGTGAGATCTTCAAAACGCTTCCGCATTTTGGCTGCTTCCGGGTCCATGCCCTGCACCGTGTCTACGCGCAGCAGCGCCGGATACTTCTCACTCTGGCCCGCGGGGCGATAGGCGCCAGTAATGGCGTCGCCCTTGCGCAGCGAGTAGCGACGAACCTGCGAGATTGAGACGTAGACGTCATCGCGTGACGTGGCGTAGCCGTTCAGTCGTAAGAAACCGTAGCCGTCGTCGCGCAGATCTAGGAGCCCGGCGACCTCAATGAGTTCGCCGTTGTAGGGCTGCTCGGCGCCGCCCTGCGGCTCGCCGCCACGCTCGAAGCGATCACGACCACGATTGCGACGATTGCGATTGCGACCAGCGCCGCCACGATCATCCCCAAAATCTCGGGGCTGGCGTTCGCCACGGGGCTGTTGCTCGCCCCTGGGTTCACGAGGGGGTCGAGGTTCGCGAGGAGCCTGTTCGCTTCGGCCGGGCTGCTCGCTGCGGGCGGGGCGCTCCGATGTAGCGGCCTCGGAGGGACCTGTGCTCGTCGCCGCTGCGGGCGTGGCGTCTGAGTGTGAAATAGCGATCTCCTCTTTTAGGAATGACTCAAAGTCACCCTCGGGTGTTTCAACGGTACGACGAGATCGAATGGGTCCGGGACGACCCGGTGCACTCGCCGTGCTGGGTGCGGGACTGCTAGCCGTAGCGACGACGGGAGCTGGAGCGGAGGGAGCGTCACTACCGATAATCAGTTTGATGAGAGTATCTTTACCCGCACGCCCCGAGGTCTTTATTCCGAGGCTCTGGACGATGGTGCGCAGCTCGGACGGGTCTTTACCTTCAAGGTTCTTGCGTTGCTCCGAGAAATCTGGCGTCATGGTGTCCCTTCCTACCCCTAGATAGTTCGTACTATTTTGCGGGAGAAAATTTAATGAGAAGTTGTCGCGAAACGAGAATTGTTTACTTCGGCCAAGCCTGAAGTAAGCGACAGAGACACAGTAGCCGACGCTGGCAACTCGTCGCCAACTTAGCTAAGTCGGGCCAGCAAGGCCTCTAAAGTCGCATCCACAACAGTCGGCGTCGCGGTGGTCGAAACGGCCGTATCGGGGTCCTTCAGGCCATTACCCGTCAGTACGCACACGACTCGCGAGCCCTTGGGCACACCATATTTTATGAGTCCCGCCACGGACGCCGCCGAGGCGGGCTCGCAGAAAACCGACTCGTTTTTAGCCAAGAACTTGTAGGCGTCGAGTAGTTCCGCGTCGGTCACCGCTCGAATCGCGCCGTGCGACTCGTCAACTGCTTCCAGGGCGGGAACCCAACTCGCGGGATTACCAATTCGAATTGCGGTGGCGATGGTCTCGGGCTCATCCACGCGGTGGCCGAGAACAATGGGCGCGGCCCCCGCCGCCTGGAAACCCCACATCTTGGGCAAGGTTGCGGCCAGACCCTCGAAGTGCCACTGTGTGAAACCTCGCCAGTAGGCCGTGATATTTCCCGCGTTTCCAACCGGTATCGACAGGATGTCCGGGGCATCGCCCAAGGTACGAATGAGTTCGAATGCACCAGTTTTTTGCCCCTCGATTCGATCGGGGTTGATGGAATTCACGATTGTTATCGGAAGGTGTTGGGTGAGTTCGCGCGCTAAGTTCAACGCACGGTCGAAGTTTCCTCGAATCTGCACCACGTCGGCCCCGTAGACAATGGCCTGGGCCAATTTGCCGAGGGCAATCTTTCCTTCGGGCACCAAAACGACGCAGCCCATACCAGCCTTGCCAGCGAAAGCGGCGGCCGCGGCTGAGGTGTTACCCGTCGAACCACAAATGACCGTCGTGGCTCCCGCCGCCTTGGCCTTAGTGATGGCCATCGTCATGCCTCGGTCCTTGAACGATCCTGTGGGATTTAGTCCTTCGAGCTTGAGCCATACGTCGGCCCCGAGACGCTCCGAGAGTCGTTCAGCATGCAGGAGGGGCGTATTGCCCTCGTGCAGGGTAACGATATCGCCGACGCCACGAAGATCCAGCCACTGGGCAAACTCGTGGAGAAGGCCGCCCCACTGGTTCACGCGTCCGCACCAATCAATCGAATGCAGGAGCCAATGGCATCGACCACGTCGAGTTGAGCCAGATCTTCCAAGGTGGCCGTGATATCACTTTCGAGCGCCAAGTGCGTCGTGAAGGTGAGGTGGGCTTCATCACCGAGGCGAGCTTGTTCCATCGACTCGATGGAAACGTCGTGCTCACCAAAAATACTGGCCACCGACGCCAAGACACCCGGACGGTCGATGACGTCGAGCGTGATGTAAAAAGCCGACTGTAACTCGCCACTGGGGATCATGTGCAAGAGGGTGTCGACACTGAAGGGGACATCGCACTGGCCGGATACGCGATTACGAGCAGCCGCCACGACGTCGCCGAGTACTGCCGCCGCGGTGGGCGCCCCACCCGCGCCTTGCCCGAGCCACATCAGAGGTCCAATAGTGGCCCCTTCGACAAACACCGCATTTAAGGCACCGTGAACAGATGCCAAGGGGTGGCCCAACGGCACCATCGCGGGGTGCACGCGCTGCGAAATACCCGAATGGCCTATTCGTTCAGTGATGCCGAGCAATTTAATGATGTAACCGTTGCGGGCAGCGAAGGACACGTCGAGAGCGGAAATCTTGGTAATGCCTTCGCGAGCAATGGCGCCACCGGCCATGGCCGTACCGAAGGCCAGCGACGAGAGGATGGAAACTTTGGCGGCGGCGTCGAAACCCTCCACGTCCGCGGTGGGGTCTTTTTCGGCCAACCCCAATGCCTGAGCTTCAGCCAGCACGGTGTCATAATCGCTGCCCTCAGAGCTCATCTTGGAGAGAATGAAGTTCGTAGTCCCGTTGACGATGCCCATGACACGATCAATTCGCTCACCGGCCAGCGAGGTCCTGAGCGCCCGAATGATCGGGATGCCTCCGGCCACGGCGCCTTCGTAGAACAAATCAGCTCCGTTGGCGTGGGCCACGGCCGCGAGTTCCGTGCCGGCCTCGGCCATGAGCGCCTTGTTCGCAGTAATCACCGACGCCCCACGGCGCAGTGCTGCTTCGAGCAGAGGTCGCGTCTGTTCGACACCACCGGCCAATTCGACGACGAGGTCAATATCACTACGTTCCGCCAGGGCTAGGGCGTCGTAACTGAGTAGCTCCGTGGGGATACCCGGACGACTCTTCGTCGTATCCGAGACAGCAACCGCAACGAGTTCGATTCGAGATCCGGCGGCGTCAATCAGGGCATCCACCCGGCTGTTGTCCAGCAGCAGACCGACTAGTGCGGCGCCGACGTTGCCGGCACCAATGATTCCAACCCTGACGACCGGCGTATTCATAACTTCAGGTTAGTAGGCAATGCCGACTGGAAAAATCAGAATTCGAGTCGAATGAGGTCGTCGAGAGTCTCTCGGCGGAGAACCAGGGTGGCTACACCGTCTCGCACAAAGACCACCGCGGGCTTGGTCACTCGGTTGTAGTTTGAGGCCATCGAATAGCCGTAGGCACCCGTGACTGGTGTCACGATGAGGTCACCAGTCGCCACGTCCAGCGGCAGGGCCGCCTCATCGATCAGCACGTCGCCACTCTCACAGTGCTTTCCGACCACTCGGTACACCCCCAAGCGTTCAGCTTGCGGGGAGCGCAGGGCGAAAGCTTCGTAGCCCGATCCGTAGAGCACGGGCCGAGGATTGTCGCTCATTCCGCCGTCCACGGCGAGGTAGGTACGATCGGCGACTTCCTTTCGAGCTCCAACTCGATAGATCGTCACGGCAGCCGAGCCGACAATGCTGCGACCTGGTTCGGCGGTGATGCGAACGTCGGGGCCAAAAAGGCGGAGGGCCTCTGCGCGAACGGCGGCGCCCCATTCACTCAACGAGGGTGCTTGCTCACCTTCCACGTAGGCAATTCCAAGGCCGCCACCAACGCAGATTTCCTCGACGTGCTCCTCTCGCGCAAAGGTGGCGACGATCTCGAGGGCCTTCAGGAAGGAACTCACTTCAAAAATTTGCGATCCGATGTGCGAGTGCAGTCCCGCAACGTGGAGTCCCTCGATGGACCGCATTCGCCGCAGCCCTTCCTCGGCGTCCCCGCGAGTGATCGAAAGACCGAATTTACTGTCTTCTTGACCAGTTTGGACAAATTCGTGGGTATGGGCTTCAACCCCAGGAATCACCCTCAGCAAGCAGGACACTGGTCTCGTCGAAGAGACGAGCTCGCGCAGCAATTCGATTTCGTCGAAATTATCCACGACAATCCTATGAACGCCCACGTCTAGTGCCCGGTTGATTTCCGCGCGCGACTTGTTGTTACCGTGCACCACAATCTTTTCCGCCGGCACTCCAGAGCGCAGGACGAGGTCGAGCTCACCCTCCGTTGCTACGTCGATCCATAAGCCTTCCTCCACCGCGAGTCGGGCCATCGCTCCGCACAGAAAAGCCTTCGACGCGTAGGCCACGCCAGCGTCAAAGACGCTGGCGGCATCAGCGGCTCGGCGGCGCAGGGTCAACTCGTCGTACACGAAAAGTGGCGTGCCATATTGATTGGCGAGCGCAGTCAGCGACACTCCGCCAATGAAAACGTCGTCGTTCTTCAACTCTGCCGTGTCCGGTAAGAGATACTGCGCTATGGGCCGAGAACTCATAGTCAAACACTAGAGGCGATGAGGCACTACGTTACGAAGGGTAGGCTCGTATTCTCGCCCCCGTAGCTCAGTGGATAGAGTGTCGCCCTCCGAAGGCGAAAGCGCAGGTTCGAGTCCTGCCGGGGGCACCGTGGAAATTTTCCTACTTAACCAAAGGGGTGAGTAGGCCCGCAACAATCTTCGAGAGGTACTTCGAATAACTTGCGGTGATGTGAGACCAGTTCTGATAGACAACAAATTTATTGATCACGAGAGGACATTTGCTCGTAGTGCAGAGCATGGTTTGTGAGGCCACGAAGGGTACGCTCGCAACTTTCGCCGCAGCGATTTCGGCCTTCACGTGGTTGACGTAGTTGGGGTTGGAACTTATCGCGGGCTGTGTGCAGGATTGCAGAGTGGCACCGTGAATAGCCAGACATTGCAAGGGATCGAGGGGAAAGGAAGGATTGTCGCCAAAGACAATCACCTTGATTTTTGCCGCTTTTAGTGCAGAAATTGTCGTGGTGACACCGGCCTGCCACTGGGCGTCAGTGAAAATTTTCCCGCCGGGCTGCAGCACGTTCGCCGTGCGTTCGAAGAGTACAACCGCCCGAGGTTTGCTGGCAATAATGTCGCTGATGGCCCGTGCTCGAAAGGCGTTGCACGCCGCACCTGAAGTGATTGCTTCGTCGGCGATGGTCACTGTGGCCATCGGGCAGTTGGCACCCCATTTAAGACTGATGTGATAGGTCGACGACATGCCCGTCACAATGGCCGGCAGCCACATGATGGCGTGCGAATCACCGAAGAGGTCGATAACTGGTGCCGGGGCCGGGGCGCCAAACTCACACGGTCCCCTCCCGGTACCACAGGCACCCGCGAAAGAGTCTCCGCCGTCAGCGGATGCGTTGGACAAAGTAGGTGTGACGCCAGCTGGCAGTGCCTTAAGGGTGAGACCCGCAGTAATACCCGAGGTCACCACGCTCAGCGACGCCGCGGGAGCAACAGGCGTGCTGGCGAGTGCGGGAAGCGAAAATGCTAGAACCCCAGCGACCGTGGCGGCGACAACAGTACGACGCTTGAAAGGAGATGCATTCATAACTAATGCTTAGCAGGCCTTCGACGTTCTACAACTACGGCCTAGCGAACGAAGGCCATTCGTACGGTGTCGGTCGTCGAGGCTTCACTATTTTCCGAACCAGCCATCACCACCACCGCGTCGCCAACCTTCACGAGACCAATTTTTTTCAAATGCTCAATGGCCAGGGCCGTCAGCTCGCCCATTTCGGTCTGTTCCGAGATTAAAACGTCGTTAACACCCCAACTGCTGCGAAGCTGTCGAGCAGTTTTCTCACTCGGCGTAATGGCGAGAATTGGCATTGGAGGGCGAAAGCGAGAGATCGCTCGCGCCGTCATTCCTGAACGAGTGCAGGCGACGATGACAGTTGCGTTTTCTTCCATTGCGGCTCGCCACGCGGCGCCCGTAATGGCGGCTGTCGTTCGCATTGCTTGCGAGCGCGACCCCGCGACCTCTTGGACGCCCAGCGAGGCACCCCACTTTTTATAATCAAAACCAAGCTCGGTGCGGACAATTATTCGGTCCATCGTTCGAACCACCGCGACCGGGTCGTGACCAATCGCCGTTTCGCCACTCAGCATGACCGCGCTCGCTCCGTCCAAAACAGCGTTGGCCACGTCGGTAACTTCGGCGCGAGTGGGCACCTGAGAGTGAGTCATTGATTCGAGCATTTGGGTAGCCACCACAACGGGGCGAGCGAAGCGAATGCCCTGACGCACAATTTCCTTCTGTAAGTGGGGCACGTCCTCAATCGGCAGACGTACGCCGAGGTCACCACGCGCCACCATGATGGCGTCGGAGCATTCGACGATTTCCGTAAGGTTCTCCACACCTTCGGCCGTCTCAATTTTCGACATAATCATCACGTCGGGGCGATTCAAAACGGAACGAACTGACTGGACATCGACGGCGTTACGGACAAACGACACGGCCAAAATTTCGAACTCTTCAGAGCGAAGTGCCTCGATACGCTCGCGATCATCGGGCGTGGGCAGCTGATCTTGCATCAGGGACGAGGGCAGCGAAAGTCCGGGTTTGCCCATGACCGAGCCTCCGGAAATCACCACTGCGCCAACCGAACTACCGAGGGCGGTGACTTCGAGAGAGACTCCCCCGTCGCCGATGTGAATCTTGTCGCCCACCGACAAGCCCGAAAGAATCCCATCTCGTTCCACGGCAATAGAAGTACTCGTCGACGTTTCTCCAAAGCCCTCGTGGAGTTCAATTTCCGAGTTCAATATCAAGGGCACGGGTGATGAGCCGAAACTGCCCGAACGTACTTTTGGCCCCGGGATGTCCACCATGATGGCCACCAGCGGAGCAACGGCGCGAATACGGCGAAGACGCTCGATACACGACGGCAAATCACCGTGAGCAAAGGAAAGTCGCAGGACATCGACGCCCGCAGCCACGAGCTGCTCGATGACCTCGTTCGAATCAGATGCCGGTCCAATCGTGGCGACAATTTTGGTGCGACGCACGTCACATCCCTTCACTTGTTTCTTCAATCCTAGAAGATGCCATGCGGACTCCAGTCGGAGCTCCATCGCGTCTCGCCCACCATCGCCGTCGTTGACACCCCGCACTGCATTCATGACTGCGAGTTAGCTGTCAACAGATGCGACGCAATTCCGCACGAGCGCTTCTACGACGGCGTAGTCCGCACGCTCAATGCCAGGTCGAGAAGCGGAACTAGCCGCGGCGGGCGGGCATGAAGGTGGTCACTTCGAAAGGACTGGCGAGGAAGTCCCTTATCGTCTGAACGCAAAGTTCGGGGTGCTCGACTGGCAACAGGTGAGAAGCGCGGGGAACCACGGCCAACTGACCATTGGGCAAAGATTCGTACAATTCCACGGTGTGTCCGAGTTCCACGACGTCGTCGTCGCCCACCATTACCAAGGTTGGTTGTCGAATCGCCACGATATCGGAAGTAGTCATGGTGGGTTCACTGGAGAACATGCCGAGAGTTTTTCCGGCAAAGGTTCCGAAGTAGTCCGCCCCCATAACGCTGTTGGCGGAATATCCGTCCCTAATCATGTTCATCACATCGCTACCTTCCGTAAAACTATTGGTCCCCAAAAGAGCCGAATAGTGAAAGTTCGTGCCAATGAGCACCATGCGCGCGACAAGATCGGGCCGGCGTTGAGCCACGATCAGTGAAATTATTCCTCCGTCACTAAAGCCAACTAGATGAGCTACGCCCCCAGTAGTTTCCAGATACGTAATCGTTTCGGTAGCCATGTCGTCATAATGAAACGCTGCGTCGGTGTCAGGGGTCCGGCCGTGACCACGGCGATCGAAGGCACTGACTCGGTAGGAATCACCTAATTTCGCAAAGGCCTGCAGTAGTAAGTCGCTGTCACCAAAGCCACCGTGTAGTAGCACGACATGTTCGGCCCCCGCTCCGAAATCATCCGACCAGGTGGGTACACCATTGATATCAAGAACTTTGGGCACAGAGACTCTCCTTGCTCGCGCTGGACGTGACTCTAACCACTAATTCGGCTGAAGGGGTGTTACAGGATTTAGGCCGAGCGCGTCGAGCGAGTCAAGCGGTGAGTATTAAAAATTCGATCCACACCCGAGGCTGCGAAAGATTTTTGGAGCCAGTTCCCCTGGGGCTAACGGTCGCGGGGTACCGGAATGATCACGTCGGAACCGTCGACGTCCACCACCCGCAAGGTCATCTCGTAACTCTCAGCTAGTTGGGGAGAGCGAATAACCTCCTTCGCCGGGCCGCTGAGCAGAACTTCTCCGTGGTCCATGAGAACCACGTCCTGGGCGAACTGACTAGCCAGGGTGAGATCGTGCAAGGTAGCGATTATTGTGACCCCGCCGTGGTCAACTTCTCGTCGCAGCAGCTCTAGTACTTCGAACTGGTGTCGTACGTCCAGACCCGTTGTTGGTTCGTCCAGAATGATGATTTTGGTTCCCTGAGCGAGAGCTCGGCCCAAGACTGCTCGTTGTCGCTCTCCGCCGGACAAGGAATGCATGGCGCGCGACGATAGTCCGAGTAAGTCGAGGCGCACGAGTACGTCCACCACCACCTCCTCGTCGGCCGAGGTGGGTGGACCGAAGAGAGAATGGTGCGGAGTTCGCCCCAGCGCTACGTAGTCTCGAACGCTCATACCGAAGGGAATAACTGGGTGCTGGGGAACGAAGGCGATATTTCGTGCCCGTTCTCGCTCGCTGAGCGAACTAAGTGCGATGTCATTGAGAAAAATAGTGCCCCGCGTGACGCTTCGAACTCCGGCTAGGGCTTCCACCAACGTTGTCTTCCCCGCTCCGTTCGGTCCCACGATGGTGGTCCAACGACCCGACGGAAAAACCGCCGTCACCTCATTGACCAATGTGACGTGGTCAGACGAAATGCTGACTCCCGCGGCGCGCAACTCACTCATTCGACGGACCGTCGTTTGGCGTTGAGGATGAGGACAAATATGGGAGCCCCCACGAGGGCGGTCACGACGCCCAACGGAAGCTCGGACGGAGACACGACGGTGCGAGCGACGGTATCGGCCACGACCAGAAATGCGGCGCCCACGACGACACAGAGTGGCAAAATTCGACGATAGGACGTCCCCGCTACTAGGCGAATGACGTGGGGCACGATAATTCCGACAAAACCAATGAGGCCGACCGCCGAGACGACCGCTGCCGTTCCGAGTGACGAGGCCGCTATGAGGAAAATGCGGAGGCGAGCCACGGGTAGCCCGAGGGAGCGCGATTCAAGGTCGCCCACGCTCAGCACATCCAGGGCGCGGGCGCAGGCCACACACACCACAATGCAGAACACCACGTAGGGCAAGATCATGGTCACCGATGACCACGTCGCGGAACCCAGCGAACCCAGAAGCCAAATGTAGACGCGAGCTATCGAGCCGCTCGAGGACTGTTGAACGAAGGTTTGAGCACTCGTGAGAAGTGATGACACCGCCACACCGCCGAGAACCAAGGTGGCGGTCGACGAGCTGCGCCCACGCCCGCCCACCGACCACGTAATGCTAACCGCAGCGATGGCCCCCGCGAAGGCGAGGAGCGGAGTCCACGTGGGGGTCGCTGAACCGTGACCGACGCCGACAATCGCGACGGTCGCTCCAAGTCCGGCGCCGGCGGCGACACCCAGCAAGTAGGGATCAGCCAAGGGGTTACGAAAAACACCTTGGTAGGTGCCTCCCGCGACGGCCAGCATCGCTCCTGCGACCAGACCAAGTGCGATACGTGGGGCACGAATTTGCCACACGATGGACGACTGCAGGGCTGAGAGGTGACTGTGTCCCACTCCGAGGTGACTGGCAATGTCGCCGAGTATTAAGCCGGGGGCGATACGCCACGGTCCAATGAGCGTGGCGCCACCCGTGACGATGACCAGCAGGGTGAGAGCCACCGTCATGATGACCCTCATCCGCCGTAACGGCCGCTGAGCGGAACCGTTTACTTTTTCCACACCGTGCCGTCGTTCAAGGTGGCCTTCAACGCCGCAGTCAATTGACCCACCAAAACGCCTAGTCGGGGTCCCCAACGCGACGCAATGTCGTCATCCAGCCCCACCACGTGATGATGCACCACCGCGCTAATGCGCGAGAAACCATTGCGGTGAGCAACCATGGTGTAATTAGCGCTGCAACATTTCGTGTCGGCCAGGAAAATAATCTTGGGGCTCGATGCCGCCAAGTACTCCACACCGAGCTGCGGGTAGCCAAAGTCGCCGCTCGTCGAGTCGGCGTCCGCAACGTTCACCATACCGAGCGCCTTGATAATCGAACCAACGAAGGTTTCGCTCGTCAGCGAATACAGGGTCGGGTCCAACTCGTAGTACACCGTGACGACTTTGCCGACGTGGCGTGGAATTGACGCAACGAGCGCCGCAACCTGCTTGGTTAATGATGTGGCGAGCGAGGTCGAGGAACTCACGTGCCCCGTCAGCGCTCCTAGCGCCTTGATCTGACGAGAAACATCCGCGAGTGACGTGGCCGCGTCCTGTTCTACGACGTGCACGTGCAGAGCGGTCAGTTTCTCCAAAATCTGATTCGCGTTGTAGGAGATGATGACCAAATCTGGAGTGGCACTGTGGGTCTTGGTGACGTGACAGATACCCGCGACGGCTTCCACGCTGGGGTTCAGAGCATCAATACGGAGTTTGGGGAGTCCCTTAGTCGGATAATTCGAGTCGCGGTCTACCGCCTGCACCTGGGGACCCGCGCCGATGGCGAATAGGGTTTCCGTCGCTGTCGGAGAGAGTGACACGATGCACGATGGCACCGAGCTGCTCGCGTGCGCGCTAGTGGCTAGAGAGAGCGGCACCAGAGTGGTCGCTGCGAGCAACATGGACATAATTCGTTTCATTGGATCCTCCGTTCGTCGAGTCACGTTGGACGACGAGAGAATCTCTCGAACGACCGCCCTTACCTCGAGGCTGTCTTTCACTTCCCCTCGCAGCAGGCGACCTGGCTTGTAATTTCCCGAGGGAAAATACTTACAGTTGCGGGACAGCGTCGGAATCGCACCGACTTCGCTGACCGCGAGGTAAATGAAAGCGTAGTTCGTTTCGCCCTCACCCGCTGGTGTCGTTTCGACCTACCATCTGTTCATGGCTACGACGCTGGTTCCTGAATTCACAGCCCTGACGGCCGTCCTGCCATCAGAGCGACTACTCGCCAATGGCATGGCCATCCCCGAACTACGGACCCGCTTCCGGCACATCGACAATCTTCGCAATGTCCGTGCGGTCGTCATGGTCTGGTTCTGGACGCTGGCCTTGATGTACGCCGGTACCCACCTCGGCTGGCTAGGGCTGATCCTTGCCTTCATTCTCGAAGGACCCATGCACGCGCGCTTCGCCATTTTGATGCACGAGTCCGCGCACAAACTTCTTTTTTCCAAGAAGCGATGGAACGATCTCGTCGGCAAGTGGCTGGTGGCCTACCCCTCCTTCGTGCCCATTGAGGCCTACCGGCGTAGTCACTTCGCACACCACCGTGAGGAGTTCGGACCCGAAGAACCCGACATTGCCTTCTACCGCGGCTACCCCTGCGAACCAAGAGATCTTCGCCGACGTCTCGTTCGTGACGCCCTGGGCATCTCCGGCTACAAAAATTTCAAAGCCCTCCTCATGGCGCTGGCGAGCACGACGAGCCGGTCGCTCGCACGGCGCATCCTTTTGGCCCAAGCGGCCTTCTTCGCGCTGGCCTGGTTGACGACTGGTCGCTGGTGGAGTTATCTCGTGTTCTGGTGGCTGCCGTGGATGACCCAGTGGCGAGTTCTCAATCGCTTGCGCGCCATTGCGGAGCACGGCGGCATGATGCGCAGTGACGACCGACGTATGACCACCCACCACGTCACCCAGCACCTCGTGAGTCGCTTTTGGTTCGTGCCCTACAACACCGGCTGGCACCTCGCCCACCACGTCGACATGGGCGTTCCGTGGCGTAACCTGCCAGCCTTCCAGCGAGAGTTGGAGGCAGCGGGCTACGTCACGGCGGACATTACTTTTGCCAGTTACCGCGAACTCTGGAAAAGCGCCACCGCCCAGAGGGCTAACTAACCGTCATACCACCGTCGACGGCAAAAACAGCTCCCGTCACCGCCGAACTGGCGGGTGAACACAGCCAGGCAATCATGGCGGCAGGCTCCGAGGGATCGAGAATGCGACCGAGTGGCTGCTGAGCGATGAAGGCGTCCACCGAATCGAGACCGTAGAGGGCAGCTGAGGCTTCCAGGATGGGGGTGCGGGTCGAACCCGGACTCACCGCGTTCGCCGTGATACCCAGTTCAGCTAAGTCCATCGCCACGCCACGAATCATCCCGATAACGGCGTGCTTGGCCGCCGAATAGGCCGCCAAATGTCGTAGACCCAGTTGTCCCGCCGCAGAAGCCACGGCCACAATGCGACTATTGCGGGGGGCCGGATTTTTCAACATGGCGGGGACCGCGGCGTCAATCAGACGGCGAGTGCCCAGAACATTGACGGAGTAGACAGCGTCCCACGCGGCGTCGGACATTTCCCAGAGGGGCCCACCTCCCGCGATGACACCCGCCGCCGCGATGACGGCGTCGAGCCGACCAAAATGGCGCATGGCGGTATCGACCGCCAATTGCATATCAGTTTCGCTACGCACATCACCCACGAGACCGAGCACGCTCTCGCCGTGGCGCGCCACGACCGCGTCAAGATCGGCGGGCGTTGCGAGTGCGTAGGGGACTTCGGCAATATCGCGACAGCGATCGAGCGCGATGACCCGAAATCCGTCATTGACGAGGGCGTCGACCGTCGCGGCTCCAATGCCTCGGGCCGCTCCCGTCACTATTGCCACTCGACTCATACCCCGCCTCGAATCTCTCGGACCAACGCCTCTACTTCACCACACCAACGGCGTCGCGTCATCCACCCTTGATCAGTAGACGCCAATTGGGGCTTACCGAGGACTCCGGATGGCGAGACGCCAGCGACGCCCTCTCGCCGAGCGACGAGGAGCCAATCATCTTTTAGGGCCACGCCTTCGGGCAACTCACCCACCTGATCGGGTGCGATGGTCATCATCACCGAGGTCTCCGTCGCTCCGGCGTGCGGATCTCCGCCGACTTCGCTCGGCAGCCAGACCCGTACGAGGTCACCTTCGTAGTCCGCGCATCGCGCCACCCGCTCCAGAGCCTCTGCGTTGCCCCCGTGGCCACTGACCACAACGATGCCTCGCCACGAGCCGCGGGCGCTACGTATGAGTTCAGTGAGCAGGGAGGCCGTGACCTCAGTTCCCAGCGACAATAAACCCGCGAAGCCGGCGTGCTCGCCACTCGCGGAGTAGGGCAACGCTGGGGCGATATCGACGTCGTTGTTGAGCGCGACGTCGGTGCAGACAGCTATCGCGACCTGCGTATCGGTGGTTAAAGGTAGGTGAGGTCCGTGCTGCTCGAACGAGCCAATGGGTACCAGGAGGATGCGATCGGAGTTACGAGCGTGTTCGCTCGTCGTACGCTCACCCAGCGGTGTTATCACCGCGGCCTACCGAGTACCGAGGATGACCTTGGTGCGGCGGGAGTGGTCGGGGCTGGGGGTCGGACGAATTTCCACCCTCTTCGCCGCCAAAGCCGTCTCACCGTGGCCGAAGACACATTCGGGATCGGGATCAGTTAGTTCGAGGCCGGTAAAGAATTTGGCGGCCATGCAGCCACCCCGACAAGCGTCGTAGGAGCCGCAGGAACCACAGGCTCCGGGATTCCCAGGTTCGCGCAGCGACCGGAACAGTTCGCTGTTCGTCCATACGGCGTCGAAACCCGCAGCTCGAATGTTGCCGGCCAAGAACTCATCATGAATTACGAAGGGGCAGGCGTAGACGTTCCCCACGGGATCAATCAAACAGACCACTCGTCCGGCACCGCAGAGGTTTAAGCCGTCGAGGGGCGTGCCCAGGGCCGAGAGGTGAAAGAAGGAGTCGCCGGTGAGCACGTTGGGCCGGTCGAGCAACCAGTAGTAGAGATCTCGATTCTGTTGACGCGTGGGGTGCAACTGGTCCCACACGTCAACACCTCGCCCCGACGGGCGCAGGCGGGTCAAACGCAACTCGGCGCCGTAGCCGCGAGCCAACTCTTCGAAAGCATCGAGTTGTTCCACGCTGTCGCGCGTCATCACGACGGAAATCTTAAATTGGCCAAAATTGGCGTCCTTGAGATTATCCATGGCGCGGCGGGCTTGATCGTAGGTACCGAGACCACGAATTTTGTCACTCGTTGCGGCGTCGGCGCCATCGATAGAAATCTGAATGTCTAAGTAGTCCATAGCGGCGAGCCGGCGAGCCGCCACTGGGTCAATTCGTGTTCCATTGGTGGAGAACTTCACGCCGACGTGACGATCAACGGCGTGCTCAATAATCTGAAAAAAGTCGGACCTAATCATTGGTTCGCCGCCGCCAATATTGATGTAGAAGATTTGCATCGCGGCAATCTCGTCAATAAGACCGAGTGCCTCCGGCGTGGTGAGCTCCTTGGGGTCGCGTCTCCCCGATGAGGACAGGCAGTGAGTACAGGCCAAATTACACGCGTAGGTCAGTTCCCAGGTCAGGCAAATGGGGGCCGCGAGGCCCCGTTCGAAACGATCTCGTAACGTCACGTCAGCGGACATTCAGCACATCCGATACGGCCAAACTGGCGAGAGCGGCTTCGTAGTTGGAACGTTGTAACTCGGGAACCAGAGCCGCGACCGTCGCTCGCGCACTCTCGTGACCCGACAGGGCGCGCACAACCTCGACTAGTTCGCGCGACTTCAAAAAGACCAGGCGTCGATTGCCGTGGTGGTACGCGAGGGCGCCGAAGCTCTCGTCACGTAAGGAAACTTGCTCACTCAATTGCCACGCCGCGGTGGCGTCAAAGCTAGCTAGGGTCGGGGCGCTCACTGTTTAGTAGACGCCGCAGAGTCCATCAATCGAGACTTCTTCGACCAGAAGTTCGACGGTCTCAGCCGGCGCGGTGGTCTCTGCTACTTCTTCTGTCGTCAACTCTGGATTCATCGTTCCTCCTAGAACCACACTATTCTGCCGTAAGAAGCGATGGGTCGTGTCACTCAACATGGAAAACTAATCCCGTGAGTTCGATAATCCCCGCGCCAGCATCTCGTGATACCCACGAATTAGCTCGCGGCACCCGTGTGATTCTCGACGCTTCGGCCGAATTTGTGGGAGCAGAGATCCTTGCTGGGGGCAGCCCCTGGCGCGTCCTCCGGCTCCCCGGAGCCTCCCGAGAAGTAGCCGAAGCCTGGCGTCACGGTGGCCAGGTGGACGAGTCGTCCGCTCGCTTCGCTCGCACGCTCATTACCTACGGACTCCTACATCCCGAGTACCCCAACGTCGCCGACCTCAGTGAGGTCACTGTCGTCATCCCGCACTGGAACGACGAGCGCGGCCTCACCACCACCCTGCGATCATGCCGAGGCCTGTCGGTTGTGGTTGTTGACGACGGCTCCGACGATGTTGGCGCCTGGCGCAGTATCGCCGACGAGTTCGGTGCTCGGACAATCTCTCTCGAAGAGAACTCGGGCCCGGGCTTCGCCAGAAACCAGGGGGCGGCCGGAGTCACGACTGACTTCGTACTCTTCCTCGACACCGGACTCGCGGTGGCCGACCTGACCAGCGTCGTCGGCAGGTTGCTGAGTCACTGCAATGATCCGCGTGTCGCCGTAGTGGCTCCGCGCATCACCGGTGGTCACGAGGACTCGTGGCGCAGTGGTTTCGAAAAACGCTTCAGCCCGCTCGACCTCGGCCCGGCGAGTTCGCTGGTCACGCCCCAAAGTCGCGTGAGCTACGTACCGAGCGCCGCACTGCTGGTTCGTCGTAGTGCCATCGGCGAGGGCTTTGACACCAGCATCCGCGTCGGCGAAGACGTGGATTTGGTGTGGCGGTTGCACGATGCCGGTTGGCTAATTCGCTACGACGCCTCAGTCACAGTCGCACACCCCGCGCGTGATTCCTGGAGCGCGTGGTGGCGTCAGCGACACGCCTACGGCCTCTCCGCTGCTGCACTGGCCGAGCGGCACCCTGGACGATTGGCACCGGCTCACATTGATCCCTGGAGTTTTCTCTCCTGGGTGGCTCTGGCCTTCGGGCGAGTTCGTATCGCGACTGCTTCTTCGCTGGTGGCCCAACAAATTATCCAGCGACAATTGCCGGAAACCTTGTCCGACGCCCCCGACGTCGCGCGACACCTCGTCATTCGCGGACTGTGGCGCTCGGCCGGACCGACCGGACGCAGTCTCGTCCGCAGCTTCGGGCCACTACTGCTCGCCGCAACGCTCCTGCGCTACCTACGCCGGCCGGCGCTGGCAATCTTCATCGTTGGAACGTGCGTGCGGTGGCGAGGCCAGTCGCGAGTCGTGCCGAGAGATATCCCCCTCGCCGTGGCCGATGATCTCGCCTACGCCAGTGGCCTCTGGCGAGGTGCCGTGACGCGTCGCCAATGGAGTGTCGTGACCCCGCAGGTCTCGAAGATTCCCGTGACGATACCCGACACGATTCGGTGGCTGAAGAACGTCATTCGCAGCGAGCGCTGACGAACGACTATCCCGTCCTAGAAGCGAACGACCCCTCGGACGTTCTTACCCTCTTCGAGGTCCAAGTAACCCTGATTGACTTCATCGATGGAGTACTCACGTGTGACCAGTTCGTCGATGATCAGTTTGCCCTCGTGGTGCAAGCGCAGCAGGCGAGGAATCTGAATACGGGGAGGCTCGGAGCCGAACACCGTTCCCTTGATCTGCTGGTTGTAGAGCGTGAACATTGCCAAGTTGAGGTCCACCTGGGTTTGTCCGAAGGGCGCAATGGCCGTGGCGACAATGGTGCCACCCTTGGCCGTAATCGAACGAGCTTCTTCGATGAGCTCACCCGTCAGGCGGCCGGGCGTCAAAATCACCACGTCACAGTTCTTGCCCTGCGACACTTCACCGAGGAAACTGAAAGCAGCGTCGAGCGCCGAAGTGGCCCCGTGCGTGGCGCCAATCTTGAGAGCACGGTCAATCTTTGACTGGTTGGTGTCGATGGCAATTACTGCTCGAGCGCCCGCGTGCACAGCACCTTGAATGGCACCCGAACCCACACCGCCGCAGCCGATCACAGCTACGACGTCACCGGGCTTAATGCCTCCTCGCGTCACGGCGGAACCAAATCCAGTGGCGATTCCACAGGAAATCAAAGCGGCGGCTCGCAGGTCGTACCAGGGGTCGATCTTGACGAGGGAGGCCTCGTGCACCACGATGTACTCCGAGAAAGTTCCCAGTTGAGCGAAACGGTTGAGGTTCTGACCCTCGAAGTGGTGGCGCCAGGTTCCATCGGAAATCATGGGACCGGCCAGAGTCTGCGCCCCGAGGTCGCAGATGAAGGATTCACCCTTCACGCAGGACTCACAGCGTCCACACGCAGGAATAAATGACACAGTGACGTGGTCGCCAGGGACCAGACCAGTTACACCTTCGCCGACTGATTCGACAATGCCCGAACCCTCGTGACCACCGACGAAGGGGAACATCGAGTCCACGCCGAAGAATCCGAGTACTTCCGGCGGAGCGGTCATGTCGCCCGTGCGACCGTGCTCATCGGAATGGCACATTCCCGCGAAAGCCATCTTGACTTTTACTTCGTTGCGCTTCGGCTCATCGATCTCGATGAGCTCCGTACGCCAAGGTCCGTTTTGTTCAGTTGCGATTGCGGCTTTGACCTGCATGGTTCCCCTTATGTACTGGTGCGAGTACGCACCCAAACAAACTCTACCTATTTTGTCCGGACAGGTTCTTCATCTACATCTGGGCGGGGGCCACAATGCCGAGCAAACCGAGCCCCAGCTCGAGCGTTCTCGCCGTCAGATCACACAGCGCCAGCCGCTCCTCGCGCAGGGCGCCGGTCGATGACAGTACCGGACAGGCCTCGTAAAAGGTGGTGAAGCGTTGGGCTAGGTCGAAGAGATACGCACACAAGCGGTGGGGAGCCAGAAGTTCTAGTGCGTCCTCAACAGCCTCCGGAAAGGCCACTAGGCCCAAAGCGAGGGCTCGAGCGCTCGCATCAGCGACTTCGAAGCGTGGTGATACCGCGCGATCAACGTCACCGAGACGGCGGAAAATCGAACGAATACGTGCTACCGCGTAGCAGAGGTAGGGCCCGGTATCTCCCTCGAAGGCGACCATGCGATCCAGGTCAAAGACATAATCGCGCTGACGTTCAGTGGACAGATCGGCGTACTTGATGGCGGCGCGAGCGACCAGGGTTGCCACGCTGTGGCGCTCGTCGTCGGTGAGATCAGAAGCGCGCTCGCGCAAACTATTTTCCGCTCGTTCGATCGCTTCATCCAAGAGACCCACCAACTTGACGGTCTCCCCCGCCCGTGTTTTAAACATCTTGCGGTCCGGACCGAGAACATTCCCGAAAGGTACGTGTTCGCATCGAACGCTGTCCGGCAGCCACCCGGCCAGTCGAGCCACCGCGAAAACCATGTCGAAGTGCTGCGCCTGCGGGGCACCCACCACGTAGAGGACTTCGTTCGCACCAAGGTCAGCGACGCGATTACGAATAGCCGCGAGATCAGTGGCCGCGTAGCCGAAACCCTCGTCGCGCTTTCGAACGATGAGAGGCAGGGGTTCACCATCGCGATTAGCAAAACCCGGGGCGAACACGCACTGGGCACCGCCGGACTCCGTCAAGAGACCCGCGGCGTCTAAATCACGGACGACGTCTTCCAACATGAAGTTATAGAACGACTCCCCGACAACGTCACTCGGCGTGAGCAGAATGTCGAGCTTGGCGTAGACGTCGGAAAAATAATGGACCGACTGATCCACCAAGAGTCGCCAAAGGCGATTCGTCTCCTCGTCACCGTTCTGGAGAGTCACGACTCGAAGTCGGCTGCGTTCCTTGAAGGAATCGTCGCCATCGAACTTCGCCCGCGCCGCGCGATAGAAGGAATCAAGGTCGCCCATGGAGAGCGACGAAATGGCCGTATCTTCACCAAGATCAATCAGGTGCTCAATCAGCATGCCAAAAGGGGTACCCCAGTCACCGACGTGATTCCTCGGAATGACGCGGTGACCGACAAATTCGTGCAGGCGCCGCAGGGAGTCGCCAATAACCGTGGAGCGCAAATGCCCCACGTGCATCTCCTTGGCCACGTTGGGGGCGGAGTAGTCAATTACCACCGTGCGGGGCTCGGCGACAGTGCTCACCGCGAGACGCTCGTCAGTCGTGAGCTCTGCTAGTTGAGCACTCAAAAAATCTGAGGTTAAGGTGAGGTTGATGAAGCCTGGACCGGCAATCTCGCAGGACGCCACGTCCTTAAGATCGAGGTAGTTCAGGAGCTCTTGGGCAACGTCACGGGGATTGCGACCCAGTCGCTTCGCGATGGCCATGACGCCGTTTACCTGAAAATCGGAGCGTTCCGACGCCCGAAGAACGGGGTCGGCTCCTGGCTCGAGTTGGTCGAAGCCAGCCTGGAGACGAACCAACAAGATGCTGTAAGTGCTGGCCATCTCTCTAGTCTCTCACCTCATTTCCCTCGACTCGTGACCTGGGCCTTAAATCTTGAGTTACGACGTCGATTCCTCGTGGCAGAATGTACCTATGAGCACCCCTTCCTTCAATAGCTTTCACAGCGAGTCTCACCTCACGGTAGGTTCACGCACCCTCACCTACTTCGACCTCCAAAGCCCCGAGCTTCTCGCGCTCGGCGTAAGCCGCCTGCCCTACTCCATTCGAGTTTTGCTCGAAAATTTGCTACGTCACGAAGACGGTGTCAAGGTAACCAAGGCCGACATCGAAGCCCTTGCACGATGGGGTGAAACCCCCGACCGCCACGGTGAGGCGGCAGGTCCCGACGCTCGTGAGATCGCCTTCACCCCGGCTCGCGTCCTCATGCAGGACCTCACCGGCGTTCCCGCCGTGGTGGATCTGGCTTCCATGCGCGACGCCATCATTGCCCTCGGTGGTGACCCCAATAAGATCAATCCCCTGGTTCCGGTCGAACTAGTAATCGACCACTCCGTTATTCTCGAGCACACCGGGACTGCGACCAGCTACGACGAAAACGTCGCCATTGAATACGACCGCAATATCGAGCGCTACACCTTTTTGAAGTGGGCCCAGAACTCACTGCAGCAATTTCGAGTTGTGCCTCCCGGCATGGGCATCTGTCACCAGGTCAACCTGGAGCACTTGGCTCGCGTGGTTTTTGAAGCCGATGGCGTCGCCTATCTCGACACCGTCGTCGGCACCGACTCACACACCACCATGGTGAACGGACTCGGCGTTCTCGGGTGGGGCGTAGGCGGTATTGAGGCCGAGGCCGGCATGCTGGGTCAGCCCAGTTCCATGTTGATTCCACCGGTGGTCGGCCTGCGACTTTCCGGCACACCCGCCGAAGGGGTCACGGCAACTGACGTTGTTCTCACCATCACCCAGCTCCTGCGTCGACACGGTGTGGTTGGTAAATTCGTCGAGGCCTACGGTCCCGGGGTGAGCGCTCTCTCCTTGGAAACTCGAGCCACTATTGGCAATATGGCACCGGAATATGGCGCCACCTGCGCAATTTTCCCCATCGACCAGGTCACCCTCGACTATCTCGCCTTCACTGGCCGCCCCACCCAGCAGCTCGAACTCGTTGAAACCTACGCCCGCGCTCAGGGTCTGTGGCACGACGCCAGCACCAGTGAGCCAATATTCTCCGAATACGTTGATCTCGACCTCAGCACTGTCGAACCCAGCTTGGCTGGGCCGAAGCGCCCGCAAGATCGCGTCTCGCTCAGCGGCGCACGCGGCGCTTTCCGAGAGGCTCTCGGTCGTGAGGTGCAGGTGGTCCATGGTCACGATGCGGCCGAAGAGCTGCGTGACGGTGCCGTGGTGGTCGCCGCCATTACTTCCTGCACCAATACGTCCAATCCCAACGTCCTCGTCGCAGCCGGACTGGTCGCTCGGCGAGCAGTCGAGCGTGGTCTCACTACCCCGGCCTGGGTGAAAACCTCCCTAGCTCCCGGTAGTCGAGTCGTCATGGACTACCTCGACAAGGCCAACCTCACTGGCTACCTCGATCAGCTGGGTTTCTACCTCGCGGGTTTTGGTTGCACGACCTGCATCGGCAACACCGGCCCCCTGCTGCCGGGGGTGTCCGACGCCATCAACGCCCATGACCTCTCCGCCGTTTCCGTTCTCTCCGGAAACCGCAACTTCGAGGGTCGTATTTCCCCGGACGTGAAGCAGAACTACCTGGCCAGCCCACCCCTGGTGGTGGCCTACGCACTCGCCGGAACAATCGACATCGATCTATCCACCGAGCCGCTCGGTCGTGGTAGTGACGGCGTGGAGGTCTACTTAAAGGATCTCTGGCCCAGTGACGCCGAGGTCGCCGCAGCCGTTCGAGCCTCGCTCACACCCGACATGTTTGAGTCTCGCTACGCCAGCGCCTTCACCGGTGACGAGCAGTGGCAGGCCGTACCCTCGACGAATGCGGTCACCTACGCCTGGGACAATGCATCGACCTACGTGAAGTTGCCGCCCTACTTCGACGGGCTCACTATGGAACTCAGCGCAGTGCACGACGTCGTGGGAGCTCGCGTTCTCGCCAAGTTGGGCAACTCAGTGACCACCGACCACATCTCTCCCGCCGGGAACATCCGTGCCAACGTGCCGGCCGGCCGTTATCTCACCGACGGTGGAGTAGCCGCCGAGGACTTCAACTCGTACGGAACTCGACGGGGTAATCACGAAGTGATGGTGCGCGGCACCTTCGCAAATATTCGTCTACGCAATCAATTGGCCCCGGGCACCGAGGGTGGCGTCACCATCAAATTGCCCGAAAATGAAGCCATGTCGATCTTTGATGCGGCCATGAAATACGCACACGAGGGTACCCCCCTCGTCATCCTGGGTGGCACCGAGTACGGCTCGGGCTCCAGTCGCGACTGGGCCGCCAAGGGGACGCGCTTGTTGGGTGTCAAGGCGGTTCTGGTCGAGAGTTTCGAGCGTATTCACCGCTCCAACCTCGTCGGTATGGGAATACTTCCCCTGCAGTTCGCCAATGGCGAGACGGCCGAGACCTACCAACTCGACGGTACCGAGGTCTTTGACATTCGCGGCCTCGCTTCGCTGAATGACGGTGTCGCCCCAGCTCTCGTGAAAGTTACGGCCACTCGCCAGTCGGGTGAACAAGTTAGCTTCGACGTGCGTCTGCGCATTGACACACCGACGGAAGCCGACTACTACCGAAATGGTGGGGTCCTCCCCTTCGTTCTGCGTGCGTTGGCGGCGAAGTAATTATGACCGACTTCATCAACACTGGAGCACCCCTCGAAGTTGCGACCTACAGCGTTGGTCGTTCGACTCACCTGCTCGTTGATGATCAGCGTCGAAACCGCTACATCGGGGTGGACTGCTGGTACCCCGCCGTCGAGGGATCGTCCACGACACTTTCTAATTACGAGTTGCTCCCAGGAATTGGCTTCACCTCGCACGCCCTTGATGGTGCCACCCCCCTGCCGGGACCTCATCCCGTGATTATCTGGTCCCATGGAAGTTCCGGCACTCGCCACGTCTACTCCCAGCTCTGCGAAGCCTTAGCCGGTCGTGGCTACGTCATCGTCGCCTGCGATCACCCGGGCAATACCATGCCCGATTACGTTCTTAATTTGGCCGTTGATGAGGAGACGAATCAGCGTCAGCGAATTGAGGACCTGCAATTTCTCGTCGACAGCGTGGCCGGCCTTCGACCCGGCTTCGACCACGGCCTCACCCTTGACTACGACCAGATTGTGGTGGGGGGACACTCCTTCGGGGCCAATAGTTCAGTGTCCTTCGCCGCCACGCAGTCCTCCGGACCCGTGATGCGCGGCGTCGCTGGACTTGAGCCCTACCTTCGCACGGTGCCCGCTGAACACTTCAGCGCCCTCGCCGTTCCTCTCCTGCTCATCGGAGCCGATCACGACACCACCACTCCACCACCCATCGACATGGCCTTCGCGACCAAGCACCTCGACGAAGATTTACTGACTGCGCTGTGTCTCGAAAACGTGGGGCATCAGGGTTGCAGTGACGTCGGCATGTACCTCGAGGTCGCCCCCCGCATTGCAGGCGTCCCGGAAATGGTCACCGACTACATCGCCACAATGTCAGAAGGTGTTACCGGAACTGCCGGAGACCCCTGGCGTCCAGTGGTGCTACAGCACGTCGAAATTCTCGGTGCGTGGCTGAACGAGCTCTTTGGGGTCGATCGAGGAACGCCGACGCTCTCGGATGCGACCAGCCGTGCCAGCGTCAGTATTTTCGCCTAAGTATTCGAGACTGCGCTGCGAGCGCATCTCTCCAGTGACTTAGCGCCCGTTGTAACCAGCGCCTATCCCGCGAGAGGGGCCGTGATTGGCCACTGCGGAAGCCAAATCTGTCAGAAACTCCTCGGCGTAGAGGCCGTGGAGAGGCGAGATCATCATGTGGAGGCCGTTCGGAGATCCGATGCGATTGAGGTGCCAACCGTGGTCGTCCATAACGTCCGCGATGGCGAAGATGTCATCAGTGTCGGAAGTGAAAGTTAAGAGTGGCCCGATGGGATTGCCCAAAATACGCAGACCGGGTAAGGCGCTGATGCCATCTTTCATAGTGGCGACGGTCGTAACGAGGCCCCGCATGATGTCGAGGTAACCATCTTCACCGAGATAGGTCATGAGTGACCACGCCGCCGCAATCGGACTGGCGGCCCGGGCACCCGCCACGGAGGCCGTGCGGTAGCGGCCGGAGGGCCACACGTCGTAATCAAAAACTTGATGCTGCAACCACGCGGCGTCGCGGTAGACAATCACCGACGCCCCCTTGGTCGAGTAGCCGTACTTGTGCACGTCACAGGACATTTGCGTAACTCCCGGCAGACGGAAGTCGAAGGGTGGAACCTCAATGCCCAAACGCTCAAGGAAAGGGAGGACAAAGGCCCCGATGCAGGTATCGGAATGAAAGGCAATGCCCCGGTCGAGGGCGAAGTTGCTCATCGCTTCAATGGGATCGACGACGCCGTGAGGGTTACCGTAGGCCGAACCGATGATGAGCACCGTGTTCTCGTCAACCGCCGCCTCCAGCGCCGCGAGGTCCGCCGTGAAATCCTCGCTCAGGCTGGTGGCTCGTGCTTCGAGACCCGTATAAAAAGCAGCTTTGGCGAAGGCTGGGTGGGCCGACTCGGGAAAAACAATGTTTCCGTGACCAATCCCTCGCTCCACGCGAGCTCTTTCACGGGCGACGAGAACCGAGAGAAAAATCGACTCAGTCCCCCCCGAGGAAAAACCAGCACCCGAAGAACTGGGGGCGTTTACCAACGACGAGGTCATGTTCACGACCTCACGCTGCATGGTGGCCAAACTGGGAAATTTGAGAGGATTGAGGGCATTTTCGAACATGTAAGCCACGTTCGCTTCTAAGAGGATTGCGTCCACGTCTGCTCGTCCGGTGGGATAGACCAGTGAGAACGTCCGACCCTTCAGCCACTCGGCGTCGCTGGCCTTGCGTTGAAACATCTCGCCGAGGGTCGCAGCCGCACTACGACCATGCGTGGGAAGTGAGGTGCGCAACGGTGAGGCCGCGTCACTGGGACCGTTAGAAGCCATGATCGTGCGCTACTTCGAGCCCAGACTTCGAAAGAAGTCCGGTGGAGTAACGAGGTCGTCGGGGGTGAGTTCAGAAATATTGGCCTTACCAAGACCCAGAAGCGTGGCGTCAATGCCACCACGAATTACGTCGAGGACATTTTCCACCCCCGCTTGACCGTTGGCCCCCAGACCCCATAGGTAGGCCCGACCAATCATGACGGCCTTCGCCCCGAGAGCGAGTGCCTTCACGACATCGCTACCCCGGCGAACGCCACCGTCCAAGAGGACTTCAATGTCGTTACCAACCGCAGCCGCAATGGCCGGGAGACAGCGAATCGGCGCGGGCGTGCCGTCCAGATTATTGCCGCCGTGATTCGACACCGACAGCGCCGTAGCGCCGAGGTCGACGACACGCTTGGCGTCGTCCACCCGGCTAACGCCCTTCACCATGAAGGCGCCTTCCCACTGACTGCGCAACCACGCCACGTCATCCCAGCTCGGTAGTGGGCTCTGCATCCACTCGTAGTAGGCACCGAAGAAGGTCGGTGGCTTTTGACCCACTGGGGCCATGTTCGGTGCTCCGAGGTCCGGGAAGTGGCCCGTTCGCGCGAAGCGCCAGAGCCAACCCGGCTTGACGATGACTTCGGGGGCCAATTTCGCCATCGCCTTAAAGTCAATCTTCTCGGGGATCCACGGACTGCCCCAATCTCGACCATTCGAAAACGACCAATCCAAGGTCAAAATAATTCCCTGGGCCCCCGCAAGCTTCGCGCGCTCCAGTCGTTGCAGCATGACGTCCCGCGAACCCGACCAGTACATCTGCAAGAAGACCTGACTGTTAACCGTGACCACATCTTCGAGCGATCGACTAGCGAAAGAACTGAGTCCCATCGCCACGCCACGGTTGGCCGCTGCACGGGCCACGGCCACCTCGCCTTCGGGGTCGACAGCCTGAACCCCAGTCGGAGAAATGAGAACGGGCATTGACACCGATTGCCCCATGACCGTCGTGGACATTTCACGCTCATTGGAGTTTCCAGCGATGTGCGGTGCGAAGCCGAGGAGGTCGAAGGAATTTAGATTGTCCTGCGAGGAAAGACCCTTCTCCGCTCCGGCGACCAAGGCTCCGTACACCGACTTGGGCAGGCGTTTTTGAGCCCGTCGCTGAGCAACTGCGACCGTTTCGAACCACTTACTCGCCATGCGTTCCTCCAAGGTGTTAGGTAACTTTACCGCCAACGAACTTCTCCCCCACGAGAGTGCGGGGTCGTGACGCGTTCTTACAACTGCTCGTTCATGGCGCCACTGAGTTGGTCGCGAATGGACGGCGGGACAAAGTTGTTTTCCGTAGTCGTCTCGGCTTCGGTCAGTTCCACCAATCGATCCGACACTTCTCGAGGATCCATTTGTCCCGTCGTGACGAACTCTCCAATCATCTTGAAGAGACCGGTCTCGTTCTTGTTGAGCGAAGAATCCCCAAACCATTCCCACATGGAATTAGCCATGCGGTCATTGAAGCCCGTCTGGTACGGACCGGGATTGATCAGACAGACGTCGATACCTGCCGAAGCCAGCTCACCCCTCATCGCCTTACCCATGGCCTCCAAGGCGTGCTTAGTCATTGCGTAGGGCCCGAAGGTGGGGGCGGCGAGAACACCCGCGATGGACGACATGATGATGACGCGACCCGAGCCGCGCTCGACCATTCCCTTCAGCACCTGCTGAGTGACGGCCAAGGTGCCAAAGACGTTCACCTCAAAAAGATGCCTCACGCGGTCGAGGGGCACGTCAGCGAGGGGCCCGGTTTGTCCGGCGCCAGCGTTATTGATGAGAACGTCAATTTCCCAGGCGTCTACTTTGGCGATATCCGCCGACGTGATGTCCAGCTTCTCGACCGTCAATTGTGGAGCTTCCGCTCGGAGAGCGACGGCCTGCTCGTCGGTTTCAGTGGTGGCAATCACGTGGTGCCCACGCTCAGCCGAGGCCAGTGCCGCCATCTTGCCGAAACCCGATCCAGCGCCAGTAATGAGAACAGTTTTAGTCATAGCGACACGCTAGGCGATAGGCCCAATACCGTGTCGCTACCGGCCCAGAGTGATGAGAATTACCCCAGCTGCGACGCTGATCGCGGCGACCATAATGCGCCAACCGCCCTTCTCTTTAAATACCACCACACCAATGAACGCGCCCCACACGACTCCCGTTTCCCGTAGTGCTGACACGATGCCGATGCTCGCACGTGACTGCGCCCAGAGCACCAAGAAATAACCCAGGGCCGATACACCACCTCCGGCGAGACCGAGAGCCAGAGTCGGCGGAAGTGGCCAGGGCCTTTTACGACGACGATGCCACATCGTCGAGGCAAAAATAATGTTCTGGGCTACCGAAATAACCAGGAGATACTTCAGGGGCGAGTGCGCGTGACGTGAGCCAATGCCGTCGATCACCGTGTACGCGGCAATCATCACGCCGGTAATCACGGCCCAGCCCACCGCGCGGCGGGTGAGCTTGTTGGCGTCGAATGCTGCGAGTGACACAATGCCCGCGACAATGGCGGCGATGCCGAGCAGGGCGCCGAGGGACACCGAGTCTGGAGAAAAAATCACGCCCCCCAAGGTTCCAAGTAGGGGTGCCGTGCCCCGCGCAATGGGGTACGAACGAGAAAACGCCCCGTGCCGGTAGGCACCCATAAGGAAGGTTTGGTACAGCAAGTGACACAAGGTCGAAGCCGCGACGAAGCTCCAACTTGAGCGCAGGGGCAAGCCCGCAACCGGCAAAATGGCACCGCAGAGCAGCAGACTACCGACGTTGAGCAAGAAAAAGCTCGTGTCCTGATCGTCAAAACTCTTAACCACCGCGTTCCAGATGGCGTGTATCAGTCCCGCCGCGAGTACGACGAAGATGACTTCAAGGGAAAGCGGCCCCGTGACGTCGATCACCGAGTGGCTTACTGCGTGGCGACGCGGCGGAAGCCCTCGGCTAGTCGACCCTTACCGAGTCCGGCTTCCTTGGCGACGCGGCGGCCCCACTCACGCAGCATCTTTTCGAGATCGGCGTTGCCGCCAACCTGACTCTCGTGCTGGAGGAGGGCGGCGAGTTTCTTATCAAAGTACTCAGTGGTGTCGACAATGAAGTTGGGCTGCGACGACGAAACCCACACTTCCGGAATGGTGTGCGGAGCGAAACCCTCCGCGAGCAGCTCCGGGTGAGAGTGAGGATTGCGACTATCGGGATAGACGGCCCGCATGGTCGCCTCACCAGTTGCCAAGTGGTCTGGATGCGAGGCATAAATTCTTTCCCAATTGCGTTCCGGCGACTGGGTAATGACGACGTCCGGTCGCTCAATACGAATCACGCGAGAGATCTCACGACGAAGCTCGAGGGTAGGCTCCACCTCACCATCGGGCCATTTCAAGAAGTGGAGCGTCGTCACCCCGACTTCGGCGGCGGCGGCGGTTTGTTCTCGCTCGCGAATTGCCGCGCGCTCTTGCTTGGTGTGTGTCGATGCGTCTCCTCCGGCGTCCCCCGAGGTGACCAGGCAGTAGGCCACGTTGACCCCGTGGGAGGTCAGCATCGCAATCGTGCCCGCCGAGCCGAAGTCGATGTCGTCGGGATGGGCGACCACCACGAGGACGCGCTGCAACGTACCGTCGTAGCTAAAAATGGGCAATGACTGTTTTTTTGATTTCTTCTTACTCATAGGACCGAGTCACTCTGCGGAGGCGCCCAGTTGGCGAGATCTTTGAGATGTGGATTGTTCGAGAACACTTCCACAATAGGCAACTTAAGTTCAATGCGCTTCATGATGATGCTGGCTTCCACAATTTGGTTCCACAGGAGGAGAGACACCACTATGCCGGTCGATCCGGCCCGTGCCGTACGACCCGAACGGTGAAGGTAGGCCTTGTGATCCTCTGGCGGATCGAAGTGAATTACCACGTCGACGCCGTCGATATGCAGTCCACGCGCTGCGACATCGGTCGCCACTAGAACGTGCAACTTGTCGGCGCCGAAGTCGGCCAGGGCCTTTTCTCGCTGGCTCTGACGAAGGTCACCGTGAATTGCTGCCGCATCGACGCCTTCTTTTTCCAACTGCTCCACGAGTCGATCAGCGCCACGTTTGGTGCGGGCGAAGATGATGATTTTGTCGTAGGACTTGCAAATAGCAGCCACAACCTTGATACGGTCCATTTGGTGAACATTGAGGAAGTGGTGCACCATCTGCGACACCGTTTGCGTGTCGCTCACTACTTCGTGAAAGACCGGGTCGGTTAAGTAGCGTTTGACCAAGCGGTCAACCGCGCCGTCGAGCGTCGCCGAAAAGAGCAAGGTCTGGTGCGGGCGCTCAGCGATACGGCGAAGAACCCATTCCACCTGGGGCATAAAACCCATGTCGGCCATGCGGTCGGCTTCATCGAGCACCAGCACGTCGAGGTCTTCCACGTTGACTTCACCGCGATCGCCAAGGTCGATTAAACGACCCGGGGTCGCGATAATGACGTCGCAGCCCTTGCGCATCTGCTTAATCTGACGTTCCACGTCGGCGCCGCCGTAGACGGCGGCCACCGTCAGACCCATGGCACGGCCCAGAGGCTCGAGGACTTCGAATACCTGCACGGCGAGCTCACGGGTCGGCAGTAGGACGAGGCCTCGCGGACGGGCTGGAGGAGTCTGGGTATAGGTACCGCAGTCGACCAACTGTTCAGCCACGCGCATCAACATGGGGAGTCCGAAACCGAGGGTTTTGCCCGAACCAGTTTTCGCCTTGCCGCACACGTCCCGCCCGGCGAGCGCGTCGTGGATGGTCATCGCTTGGATGGGGAAGGCCACGGTTATTCCCTGCAATGTGAGTGCGTCAACCAGTGGCTGACTCACCCCCAACTGAGAAAAAGTTGTTTCCGTTGCGTACGTATCGGTGCCGCTGGCACTATTTTCTTGCTCCGTGGTCACGGTCATCTGGTCGTTTCTCGGTCGGACCCAGAACCGGCTTCAGAAGGGATGGGCCCAGGCATCTACGTCCCACGTAGCGCTTCTGTGCCTAGTCTAGGACCATTGGGTGTCACCGGGACATCACGTCTGAGCAGGGAGAAGGTCTCGTGACCAAAATCACCGTGGGCAGCATCGCGCCGAGCTTTTCACTAGCCGACGACAATGGTCGTCTCGTTTCATCATCCGACCTCCTAGGTCAGCGCTACGTTCTCTACTTCTACCCCGCTGACGACACGCCGGGGTGCACCACCGAGGCCTGCCAATTCACCGAGCTCATCGACGACTTCGTCGATCACCAGGTACAGATTTATGGTGTTTCACCGGACGACGCGGCCTCGCACCAAGCTTTTCGAAGCAAGTTCAATATCAAGTTCACCCTGCTGTGCGACCCCGAAAAGACCACCATGGCGGCATTCGGTGCCTATGGAGAAAAAATGCTCTACGGCAAAAAGGTCATTGGCGTCATCAGGTCCACCTTCCTCATCGCGTCGGACGGCACTATCGAGCGAGCGTGGTACGGCCCTAAGACCGACGGTCACGCCGGTCGGGTGTTACAGAGCGTCGTCGCCCACTAGGCGAGACTGGCCCTAGTTTTGCTCAGCCGCCAGCGTCCGCAAGCGGCGGCGCACACCAAAGGTCACCGCAATCACGATGAGGATAAGTACCGGCCACTGGATGGTGTGGAAAGTCCCCGCCACGTGGTGCCAGTTATCTCCGGCCACTCGGCCGAGGATGGCGAGCAGCGTCACCCAGCCAGCGCAACCCAGGGTGGTCAGGAGTGCAAAGAGGCCGCGATTCATCCGACCGAGACCCGCTGGTAAGGAGATCACCGTTCGCACCACGGGAATCATGCGACCGACCAAAACCGACGGAGCACCGAATCGGGCGAACCATGCTTCGGCCGTATCGAGGTCCTTGTGGGTCAGCAGAATTCGTCGACCGTACTTGTCAACGATGGTTCGCCCCGCCGAACGCCCCACTTCATAGGCCACGATTGAACCGACGAGACTTCCGGCAACCCCGACAACAATCACAATGACCAGATTGAAGGGCGCCATGTGCAAACTATGCGCCACCGCCGCGGTCGATAGGGCACCCGCGAAACCAAAAGTTGCCTCCGAGGGAATGGGAATGCACGCCGACTCGAGAATAGAGAGAAAAAAGAGTGCGAGGTAACCGTAGTGCTGAATGAGGGAGTTCATGGCTTCTATTCTGCCCGACAAGCAGCGCGCGCACGAGGAGGGTGCCTGCGGTGGACTATCTTCATCGAAAGGGGGTGAATATGTCTGAGGTAACCGCGATGAGTGACGTGACGGCGCACTTCGTCGCCGATGCATTGGGTCTCACGGGACCTGATCTCTCTTTGACGGCCACCCCGGTCGGGGCCGGACAGGTAGCACGCTGTTTTCGTCTCGAACTATCTTCCGGCGGTGTGCCCCTTGGGAGCGTCATCGCCAAGACTCCCTCCGACGATAACGCCAGTCGGGCCACGGCCGCTCTACAGCACCTCTACGTGCGAGAGACTCGCTTTTACGACGAATTGGCTCCGTCAGTGGCAATTAGAACGCCCCGTTGCTACCTCAACCAGAGCGACGCTGACGATAATTTTCTTCTCCTTCTCGAAGACTTCTCCCCCGTCACGGGCGCCGACCAGTTCAGCGGTCTGAGCGTCGAGCAGGCCCGCATTGGCCTACGCGAACTTGCGGGTCTCCACGGACCTACGATGCATCGCTCAGAAATCCACGAAGCTGCGTGGTTGGGCGGCGTATCGAATGAACTCGCTCCCATCTACAGCTCGATATTACCAGGACTCTTTAGCGATTTTCTCCTGCGCTACAGCGACGCCATCAGTGCCGAGAGCCGGCAAATCATCGCCGAACTCGGTGACAAGTTGTCTCTCTACAGCGGCTACGAGACCCCACATCGCTGCGTAGTGCACGGTGACTTTCGCAGTGATAATTTGCTCTTTCACGCCTCTGGCGGCGCCGTCCCACTCGCCGTGGTCGACTGGCAGACGGTGTCCACCGGTAGCCCCATGCTCGACGTGGCCTACTTCCTCACCACCAGCTTGCTTCCGGAAGATCGACGAGCGCACGAAGAAGAACTATTGAACTTCTATCTCGACGAACTCCGCCAGTACCAGCAGTCCTTTAGGGTCGAGCAAATGCAGAGGGAGTATCGGCGCTACACCCTCCAACCCATTGTCATGCTCGTGGCGGCGTCGGTCATCGTCGAGCGCACTGAACGCGGGGATCGCATGTTCCTCACCATGATCGATAGGGGCGTTCAGGCCGCCACTCACTGGCACGCTATTGAGGAGTTGGGCTGACGTGTTGATTCCCCACGACGACTTTCCCATTCACCAAACTCCGCTACCTCTGGCTCACGTCATGGATGGCCACCCCAACGCCTACGACCGCTTCTGGTTCAACGGCTACAGCGAGGACTATTTCTTCGCCGTCGCCATGGGTCTCTACCCCAACCGGGGCGTGATTGACGCCGCCTTCTCCTGGTCGAGCGGCGGCGTACAGCAATCGGTCTTTTCCTCCGACGCTCTCGTTGGCCGTCCGACGGCAGTCGGGGCCGTCACGATCGACATCATCGAGCCACTGCGTATCAATCGCATCCGCGTGAATGCACCCGAGCAAGGTCTCTTCGCTGATCTCACCTACACGCAACGTACGGTCACCGTGGAGGAACCACGCCAAACAATGTGGGACGGGACCCGAATCTTCATGGATGTCACTCGTGCCACGCAGCTCGGCACCTGGACGGGTTGGGTACAAACACCCGAGGGCCGAGTCGAGATTGACGATGCTCGCGGCACCAAGGATCGCTCGTGGGGCATTCGCCCGGTGGGTGAACCCATTCCGGGTGCACCGAGCAGTCGAGCAGCCCAGTTGTGTTTTCTCTGGAGCCCCCTGCACTTTTCCGATGGTGGCGTGCACTTCATGACCTTCGACGGCCCCGACGGCTCGCCCGTCAGCCGATCAGCCGCCGTACTTCCCCTCGTCGGCGTCGGCGCCCCACGGACGACATCTGGGACTTTGTCACTGCATCTCGAACCGGGTACGCGGCGCAGTCAGAGTGCCTCCTTATGGCTTGAGGGCGATGAAATAAAAATGACCCCCCTACAGATATTTCATATGCGCGGAGCTGGCTACGGACACCCCGAGTACGCCCACGGTCGTTGGCACGGTGGTCCCGTTACCGCGGGAGAAGTACTACGGCTGGACCAGATATCACCGCTCGACTATCACGGCCTGCACGTCCAGCAGGTGGTGCGAGCGCAGCGTCAGGGCGAGGTCGGCATCGGTGTTCTCGAACAGCTAATTATCGGGCCCTACAGCCCCGGCGGCTTGAGCGGTCTGATCGACGGCGCCTAGTTTTGGTGCCGACTGCACCAGTACGTCGTGCGTCCACCAATGGTATTGATGCGCATCTCGCCGCCATCGCGGGGGCACAGGCCACCGGGGAAACGTGCCACCATGTGGTCACCGAGGTGCGAGCCACCTCGCTTCTTTAGTGTCCGCATAGTCAGTCCGAAGGCGCGAAAGAGGGCACTCTGCTGCAGCGTTGTTAGGCGACCAGTGGGTGTGCGTGGATCGATTCCCGCCCGAAAGAGCATCTCATCACCGAGCAAGTTCCCAACACCAGCCACTACGGATTGATCCAAGAGACGCGCCTTAATTGCCGGACCGTCCCCGCGAGTGATGCGTACGATCCCGTCGAACTCGCGCCGGGTTAAGCCGAGAGCGTCGGGGCCCATTTCCGAAAGGTCGGGTTGCAACTCGAAGCGCGCCAGGCGCCGTGGATCGTGCATGAGCAGTTTGCGTCCGTCGGTAAATTCCAAACCTCCGCGAACCCAGCCTGGTCGAAAAGTGTGCGGCCCGTAGAACAGACCATCAATACCGGCGGTGCCGTCAATGAGGAGCACGCCCGTCATGCCAAAACGCATACCGAGCTCGGGCCCGTCGGTTTCGATCAGCATCAACTTGCCCCGACGGCACGTTCCGGTGATTGTCAGGCCCTTCACCGCACGAGGCCAGGACTGAGAATTCACGAGTTTCTTCGCCACGTAGGAGTCGGCCCAGCCCCTCATAATCTGCGCTCCCACGGTGCGATGGGCGAGCTCGCGGTAGGACTCTACTTCGAGTATTTCCGGCATCACCAGAGACTACCGGAGCCAGCGAGTCGGTCTCGGCGAGGTAGTCGGTATCGTTACTCTATGGCTTTAGATAAATCTCACTGGAAAGAGCTCTACACGGAAGTCGTCACGTCGGGGCTCTGTACCGGTTGTGCCGCCTGCGTTATCGCGTGCCCGCGTGACGTACTTGACTACAACGCCCTCGACGGCGTCTACAAGCCCTTTCATATCGATACCGATGGTGGCACCGACGACTGCACGCACGGCGAGAAGGGCTGCACCATGTGCGTGCGTGCGTGCCCGCGTTATCGCAACTGGGAATCGGAAGTCGACATCTACCGCTTCGGGCGTGAACGCTGTGATGACGAGGTCTACGGCATCGGTGACGTTTTTCTGGCTCGAGCCAAGGACCCTGAACTGCTCCAGGCGGGTCAGGACGGAGGCTTCGTCTCGGCGCTACTCATCCACGCTCTCGAAAACGACGTCATCGACGCAGCCCTCGTCAGTGGACTGGAGGGTGACGGCAGCACCTGGCGTGGGGAACCGCGCGTCGTGACCAACCGAGCAGACGTGATCGCCACGGCCGGCTCCCGGTACACCTACTCGACCAACCTGCTGGCCTATCCCGAGGCCATCGCCGGCGGAGCCGAACGCATCGCCGTAGTAGGTATGGGCTGCATGGCCTCAGCCCCCGGCGTCATGCAATCGCGCAAGGCCGGCAAGGTTGCCCGCCGCCTCTCGCTCACGATTGGTCTGCTTTGTTCCAAGACTTTTGACGACGCCATCTTCGAAGAACTCTTCGAAGCGAAGTACGGCCTCGCTCGAGCCGAGATTGTCAAAATGAATATTAAGGGTGTCTTTCAAATTTGGACGCGCGACGGTGCCTTTCACGAGGTCCCCTTGAAGGAAGCCCACGCCTTCACCCGCGAGGGCTGCACCAACTGCCCCGACTTCGCTGCAGAACACGCCGATATTTCGACCGGCGGCATTGGCGCCTTCGGCGACTGGACGCTCGTTATTGTGCGTACGGAACAAGGTCGGACCTTGATGTCACGGCTCATTGACGCCAACGCCATCGAGACTCGCCCCGGCGACGACGACCCGGGCGCCGTGGCCCTCCTGCACAAACTTGCGCGACTCAGTCGCAAGCGTTGGCCCGAGACTGAAGTTCCCGGGCCCCGACGTATTCCCGTCACGATCAACTAGTTCATGGCAACGACACCCTCGGTCACGACGGTCCTACTCGTTCGCCACGGCCGCACCGCAAGCACGGGGAAGATTCTGCCGGGTCGAGCCCCCGGACTCCACCTCAGCGCGACGGGTCAGCGTGAAGCCAGCGTCGCAGCCGAGCGAATCGCCGCCCTGTCCAAGTCACCCGCCGCCCTCTACGTATCGCCCCTTGAGCGCACTCGAGAGACTGCTCGTCCCATCGCCGCAGCCCTCGGACTGCGGCCTCGTCTGACGAAGGGACTTCTCGAGTGTGATTTTGGCGACTGGACCGGTCGAACACTTTCGAGCTTGCGTCGACTACCCGAATGGCGGGCCGTGCAAAATTCGCCGAGCACCTTTCGTTTCCCCAACGGTGAATCCTTCACCGAGATGCAACTACGCATGTGGACCACGTTGGAAAAAATAGTTCTCGCCCATCCCAATGAGATGGTGGTAGTGGTCTCTCACGCCGACCCCATCAAGGCCGCGGTGACCTACGCCCAGGGCGTGCCCCTCGATCTCTTCCAGCGCACCGTCATTTCGACCTGTTCCGTCAGCGCACTCGCCTTCACTGGTTCCACGCCCATCGTTCTCAGCGTCAATTCCACCTCGTCCCTCCAGGAGCTCACCCCCTCATGAATTTTGAATTTCACCAACCGGACAAAGTGATGATCGGGGTCCGCGGCGAAGTAGGCGCCCGGCTTTTCCTGCTCCAAGTACGTGAGGGTCGCCGACTGGTGATTATTAAGTGCGAGAAGCAACAGCTCAAGGCCCTGGCCGACTGGATTGCTTCCGTCCTCGAGAGTCTGGGTCGACCAGGACACCTCCATGACGACGTGAGCTTGGAGCCCGAGTACGAGGTTGACTTCGTGGCTGGAGACGTCACGGTCTCTATCGATAGTGAAAGTCGCACATTGGACGTGGAAATTACTAGCGTCGACGACCAGCACAGCCTTTCGCTCAGCCTCACCCCCGAGTGGGCGGGCGCTCTGGCCATTGGCATTACCCGACTCGTCGAAGCCGGACGACCCCCGTGCCCACTTTGCGCCCTACCGCTCGATCCTCGTGGCCACGACTGTCCCCGCACCAACGGGAACAGCGCTCCGCTGCGATGAACAACGCCGAGCGCGGCGAGATTTTGCGCCACGGTGATATCGAGGTAGTCGGCCGAGTGAGCGGCTCTTCTAATCAGGCACTGCTCGTGACGGTCACCCTCGACGGCGTTTCTCTCGACGCCTGCTACAAGGCCGAGCGCGGTGAGCGACCACTCTGGGATTTCCCCGATGGTCTGTGGCGGCGTGAAGTCGCGGCCTACGAACTCGACCAAATCTTAGGCCAGGACCTCGTTCCCGTCACCGTCGCCCGTGACGACGCCCCCTTCGGACCCGGTTCACTGCAGTGGTGGGTGGATGACAACCACAAGGATCACTACTTCACCTTGCTGGAGCGACCCGAACTAGAATCATGGTTCCGCGCTCTGGCTGTCTTCGACGCCGTAGCGAACAACGCCGATCGTAAGGCGGGTCACATCATCTTTGATAATCACCGGTGCTGGGCCATTGACAACGGACTCAGCTTTCACGTGGAGCCCAAGTTACGCACGGTGGTATGGGAATTTGCCGGTCACGAAATAGACGAGGTCACGAGAGCAACGCTGAGCGCCTTCGCTGAGGGTGACGGCGGCGAACTCATCACCTGGCTACGACCCAATGAAGTAGCCGCCACCCAACAGCGAGCTCGGGAATTGGCGATAGCTGGAATTCTCCCCGATGCGGACCTCGAATCCGAGTGGCCGGCCTACCCCTGGCCCCTGGTATAGGTCGAGCTCATCGACTGATCAGTCACGCAAGCGACAGCGGAAACGTGACCACTCGAGCTGACTCGGGCATCGATTGTGTTCGCCACGCTACGTGTTGGTCGGGGCGAACGAGGATGGCGCCGTCACGACTGAGATTGTCAAAGTCACCGGCCAGCAGGGTCACGTCGTAGCCCAGCCACACTCGCCGCAGCGGCAGCGGGAAGGAAATCTCCACCTTCATCCAGTCCGGCGAAAAAGTCAGTAGGAGAAATTCTCCAGGCGCAACGAGGTCGAGGCTCGAAATGATCTCCTCACCACGAGACAGAACAACATGCGGGAGACGAGAACCTGGATAGGTCGTCGGCTGGTATTCCCGAATGGGATTACTCGGCACCGGCGGTAGCGAGCCATCACTGGCGGATATGACGCCGGTGGCGTCATATCGATATCCGAGTTGGATACCCAGTTGGTCAAAGTGTTCCGCTTGATTCTCGATGGCGTGAGTGACCGTCGCGCGGCCCTCGGGCGTGGAGAGCACCGCGGCGGAGCGTCGCTGGGACTCCTCGGGGTCCTGGGTAACGTCAAGGGCCATCCAGACTTCGAGGAGGCGGAATGCATTCTCCAAACTGACCTCAGCATTCCTCTGCGCCACGGGTCGCCGTTCGCTTTGGTAGGTATCAAGGAGAGCCTCAGGCGCGAGACCGCGAAGAATGAGGGCTAGCTTCCACGCGAGATTGTGCGCGTCAGCCACTCCCGTGTTGAGACCGAGCCCACCGGTGGGGGGAAAGCGGTGGGCGGCATCTCCGACCAGCAGGATTCTTCCTCGCCGGTAGCTTTCGGCGATCTGGCACGACATTCGCCACGTCGTTACGTGCCGAACAGTTAGTGGTACATCCTGTTCGATGCCCGACGCTCGGCGGAAAATCTCTTCGGCTCGTTCGACGGGATAATCATCCAAACTTTCAATCCCAGGATTGAATTCCTTCATGTAGACCCAGGTACTGGAAATGTCGTGGGCGATAAATGTTCCCTGTATCGCCGGATCCGTAATCCAATACAGCGTGGCGGGACGGTCGCCGACCACCGAGCTCAAGTCAACTTCAGCGTGGATGGCCAGGAAATTTTGCAATTCTTCGGGACCCTCCATGGCGATTCCGAGGAAGCGGCGAACGGAACTTCCGGCGCCATCGCAGCCCACGAGGTAGTCACTACGTATCTCCTGAAATTCGCCAGTCTGCGTGTCGCGCAGTTTGCTCACAATGCCCCCCGAGACCTCCTCGGCTGAGACCCATTGGCACCCGTCACGCACGTCACCTAGTTGCTCGCGTAGCACTGGTTCAAAAACGTGTTGCGAAAGGTTGCGGAGGGGAGTTGGGGAGCTCTCAAAAAGTTGGGCGAAGCGGTGTTGTCCTTCAAAGGGCACTCGCCCAAGCTCTGGTCCGACCAGAGATTCGACCCACCGCACCCAGGCGCCCTCTTCCGGCGCGCTCGCCACTGTTTCCAATGCGTCCATGTCGACACCAGCTGAGCGACATATTTCCAGCGTCCTCGCCGAAACAACGTGAGCCGCGGGAGCAGACTGCGCGCCGTCTCGTTGCTCAACCACTACGCAGGCCACGTCAAGCTGGCGTAAGAGGATGGCGAGGAGGAGTCCCGCGGGACCTCCTCCGACGATAAGCACACTGGTGGAGGCGGGAACTGGTAGCGCCATCAGATCAAACCGTCGTAACTGCCGCCATCTAAATGGAGGTTCTGACCAGAAATAAAGCCCGAGTTCGCCGCGCAGAGAAACGCACACGCGTCCCCTACTTCGCTGGGATCACCGAGCCGCTTCGCCGCAATGCTGGCAGAAATTTCTTCGTAAGCCTCACTCAGACTTATTCCCTTACCTGCGGCGGTCAACTCAGCCATTTGCTGTTGTCGACCCGTGTTGATGCGCTCGGGCAGCAGGTTATTGATCGTCACGTTGTCCGCAACCACCTCCTTCGACACGGCCTTGGCTACTCCCGTCAGAGCGGTCCGTGCTCCGATGGAGAGCGTCATGAAGGGATGAGGTGAGGTGACCATGGCGGACGTGATGTTGACAATACGGCCGAAACCACGTTCTCTCATTCCTGGAATCACCCGTTGCATCAAGTCAACGGCACTCAGGAAATTATTTTCCAATGCCGACTGCCACATCTCTGGCGTGTTGGCGACGAAGACTGATGGTGGCGGTCCGCCACTGTTGTTCACGAGAATGTCCGGATCGGGACAGGCCGCTAGCAGGGCGTCGCGCCCGGCGGGCGTCGCGAGATCAGCGACCACTTCTCGCACCTCGACGCCGAATTTTTCTCGCAGGGCCGCCGCGGTACTCGAGACGTCCTCAGCGTTACGACCGTTGATAGTGATATGTACGCCTTCGCGCGCCAAAGCTTCCGCGCACGCTCGGCCCAATCCTCGGCTCGAACCACCAACAATGGCCCACTTTCCTGTAATCCCTAAGTCCATTTAGAGCCCCGCTCGTTCCCGGCCGCGAGCGATGTCCTCAATGTCGGTTGGTAAAAAGAAATCCATCTTGGAAGTTCCCGACTCGTAGGTGGCCACGGTAAATGGGTCCCAGTCGTCGCGGCGAACTTCGTTCTCCCAGAGGCTGTCATCGGTGATTTGGTCCATGTCGGCAAAAAATTCGAACATGCCACCCGCCGGGTCGAGCAGGTACCAAAAAATATTGGACCCCACCACGTGGCGACCTATTCCGTAGACCGAGGCGTCCGGCCTTTCCTCAACCACTTCGACGCCGCGAAGTCCAATTGCGTCAAAATCATTCATCTCAATCGCGTAGTGATTCATACAGGGAACTGGAGATGGGAGGACCAAGATGTTGTGGTGGTCGCTCGAGCAGCGTAGAAAAGTCGCCCCCACGTCAGGGATGACGTCGGAAACCTTGAAGCCCAGTCCCGCGGTATAGAAATCGACAGTTCGAGCAACGTCCGTGGAGCCAAAGACCACGTGGCCGACGCGACGGGGGGTTGGCATCGCCTCTTTCATCGCCGCCTCCGATCGGCGATTAACTCGAACGAGTTCACCCGGTCCGTTCATTTGTCGAGGCGAACGCGGTGCGAGGGGCGCAGCTGTGGCAACTTCGATCCGTACTGAATGGCGCTGGATGGGGTCGACGGCATCCAACCACGCATCCCCCCGAGTGCAGGTCAGCCCTAGGGCCTCGAGGCGGTTAGATATCTCAAGCAAATCCGATTCGTTATCGCACGCCACGCGCATCTGCGACACGTGTCGATAGTCCCCCTCGCGAAGTCGGAGCTGGGACGCCCTCTCCGCTGTGCCGAGTTGACCCGGGGCCGTCGTCACAAGGCCACGACGATTCCAAAAAGATTCCAACTCACTGGGATTGGGGACTGTGAGTTCAATATCCAGTAGTGCGTTCAGTCCCATTTTCATTGTCCCCTGTAGTGGTTACCGTACATAGTAGGCATATGCCTAGTAAGTAGTCTGTCTAGCACAGACAATTTCATTGGAAAGTGACGTCACCATGAGCATCACCGGACGACCGCCCCGCCTCGATGACCAAACAATTTTGGCCACCGCCCTCAGCACCTTCGCTACTCGTGGCTACGAAGCGCTTTCCCTACGGCAACTCAGTGGTGAATTGGGGCTGAGCCACAGCGCCCTCGGCCAACGCTTTGGCACCAAGGAGAATCTCTATCGCCGGGCCATTGATCAGGGCTTCGATAAATTTCTGGTCGAGATTCAGCGAGAGCGAATGCTGCTAGGACCGACCGATGACGATTTGACGGAACTGCGATCGCTCACCTTCGCCTTTCTCATGGCGTCGGCTCGCTTCCCTGAGCTGGGGCGTCTCATGAGTCACGAGGGAGCCGAGGCGTCGGCAAGATTTGACTACTTCGTCGCCACCGTCATGCGTCCGCAAATTCTTCAGCTCGCCGAACTTCTTCAGAGCTTGCAACACGATGGTCGCATTCACCCCGTGACGGTACGCGGCTACTTTTTCCTCGTCGCCCATGGAGCCGAAGCGCCGTTCACACTCGGCGCCATGTCGCACGCCTTCGACGACATCGACGGAGAACTAGACGTGTCGGCTCACGTCGCGATGATGACGGATTTTTTCATTCGGTCGCTCACTCGTGACCACGTTGTGCACGGTAATTAATTACTCGGCGAGGACGCCTAGGGGTATGGATACGCCCAAACCCCCGAGAGTTTCAGCCCCGTAGTACTGCATCTCCCGAGCTAGATCAAGTCGGGTCGTGGTCAAACGCTCGGAGAGAGCTCGGTCGTCGATACGCGCCGCCGGGACTATCCACGACACTTCGAACTCCAAGCCGTCGGGGTCCAGTCCGTAGAGTGCCTTAGTCGTTCCGTGATTCGAGGCCCCCACTAAGCAGCCGCGGCGGATGAGGTCGTCGTGTATTTCTGACAGTTCCCGCAGGGTGTTCACCTCCCACGCCACGTGATACATACCCACCGTTGAGCGACCCGCGGTGGAGTCTCCCGCCGTTGCCCCAAGACCGAAAATTCCCAGATCATGATCGTTGTTCGACCCCGGGGCTTGGAGGAATGAAGCTCTGACGCCATCGCCCATGACCTGTCGAAAACCGAAGACTTCTTCGTAAAAAAGTTTCGTCCTCGCGACCTCGCGTACGTAGAGGACCACATGGTTAAGTCGATGTACCGGCATCAGCACTCCTTCACTTGAACTCAAGTGTACGGAGCAGATCGCTGGACTCTCTCAATTTCTCTCGCTGAGGCCGAGCTGAGTTCAAGTCAGCCGACGGCTATCGCGCAGCGACACGCCTAGTGGCCCCTTGGTTCACACCTAAGGGCAATGGTCGGATTCCGAGAGGAAAATCCGGCATCAGGCCACTAACTCTCTAGGCAGTAATCAGCTAGCCCAAATACGACTGAAAAAAATCCTCGTGACTAGTTGCGCGCCTTCAGGGCTTCGATGAGTGCCGGAAGAACCTTGTGCACGTCACCAACAATGCCGAAGTCAGCAATCTGGAAGATTGGCGCATCGGGATCTTTATTGATGGCCACGATGTTCTTCGAACCCTTCATCCCCACCATGTGCTGTGTCGCGCCGGAAATACCACAGGCGATATACACCGTTGGCTTTACGGTCTTACCCGTCTGTCCGACCTGGTGCGAGTAGGGCACCCAGCCGGCGTCGACTATGGCGCGACTGGCACCAGCAGCTCCGTTCAGAAGTTTCGCAATCTCGGAAATGAGTTGGTAGCTACCGGCTTCACCGAGGCCACGACCGCCCGATACAACGACGGCTGCTTCCTCGAGCTTCGGACCTTCGCGCTCTTCCACGTGGGTGGCAATAATTTTCGCACTACCGGTAGCACCAGTATCGGCACTCGGGAGGGCTGAAACCGTGGCGGCTGCGCCACCGGATGACTCGGCCACGAAGGACTTCGCCCGAACCACAATGATTCCGGGGCCGTCGGACGTGAACTTGGCCTTAACAATCTGAGTGCCACCGAAAACGGGGTGCTCGGTCTCGAGGCCACCGTTGTCACTAATGCCGGTGACGTTCGTGAGCAGGGTGCGGTCCAAACGAGCGGACAGGCGGCCCGCAATGTCACGACCGTCGTAACTCGTCGGAATCAAAATTGCGTCGGGGGCGCCGGCGCTAGCAACGAGAGCTGCAATAGCTGCCGCCACCGGAGCGCCAGGCAGTGCACCATTGAGATTACCAGCGTCGTGCAGGGTGCTGGCCCCGTACTCGCCCGCCTGAGCGGCGTGGCTGGCGCCATCGCCCCAGGTAATTCCCGCGACGCTGCCGCCGAAAGTACGCGCGTGCGTGAGCAGTTCAAGGGACGTGGTGGTGAATCCGCCAGCGGTGGGCTCAAGAACGACCCAGATATTGGAAATAGACATAACGATTTCTCCTACAGAACCTTGATGGAGTCCAAGAAGGCGACGATCTTGTCGGCCCCATCTCCATCATCGACGACAACTTCACCCGACTCGCGGGCCTCGGCAGCTTCGACTGCCACAATGCTTTGGCCTGCGCCACTGGCGCCCACCTGACCATCAAGACCGAGGTCGGCAACAGTCAAAATTTCAACGGGCTTCGACTTCGCGGCCATGATGCCCTTGAAGCTCGCGTAACGCGGCTCCACCACACCAGCGGTGACTGTAACGAGGGCGGGCAGCGGTGAGGTGACTTCGTCGTAACCGGCTTCCGTCTGACGATTCACCGTGACTAACGAACCGTCGACGTTCACCGACTTCGCGAAGGTGATCGACGGCAGACCGAGGAGTTCGGCAATCTGCACGGGCGTCGTTCCGGTATAGCCGTCGGAAGATTCCGTCGCGGCCAAAACGAGGTCGGGGTTCACGCGACGGATCGCGGCCGCTAGGACCTTGGCCGTGCTCAAGGCGTCGGAGCCACGAAGACTGTCGTCGCTCACGATGATGGCCTTGGCCGCGCCCATGGCGAGTGCGTTACGCACGCCGGCGAGGTCACTCGACGAGCCCATGGACACTACGGTGACTTCGCCAGTTCCGGCTTTGTCAACGAGCTGCAGAGCCATTTCGACACCGTAGGTGTCGGCTTCGTCGAGAATGAGCTTCCCGGAGCGGTTGAGGTTGTGGGTGGATGATTCGAGCGACTGTGGAGCCGCCGGATCTGGTATTTGCTTGACGCAGACGACGATGTTCATAGGTACCACAATCTAGAGGAAAACATCGACCTTCGATTCAGATCACGCATTGCGGGCCGAAACCCGCTCGAGAGCAAGCCCGGGATCGTCGGAAATGATGCTGTCAACACCCAAATCCAGCATGCGCTCGATATCGCCGGGCTCGTTCACCGTCCAGACATTCACGGCAATCGCCATTTGCCTCGCTGCCGCAATGCCGTGAAGGTCCGTCCGGCGAAAATGCGGGTGTACCGCGTTTAGACCCGCGTCCGCCGCGCGCTGCACGGAGGTCAACGTATCGAGTTTCCAGTCCAGCAGCCAGCCAACGAGCATCGTCCCGCTCGCTGAGCGAACCGCCTCACAGGTGGGCAGATCGAAGGATGAGATGATGACGTGGTCGGCCCACGCCAGTTCATTTATCTCGTCAACCACTTGATGGGCTAATGCATCACTGGGGTCGTAGCCGGGCTCACCTGGGCTGTTTTTAATTTCCACGTTCACCACCAGGCCCTGGCAGGCCAAGAGAGCCTCAGCCAAGGTCGCCGTTCCGCGGGGCAGATCTCGACAGTCGCGACCAGCAATCGTCCCGACGCCGGCGATTTCGGCATCGTGGTGTACCACTAGCGCTCCGTCTCGAGTCCTACGAATATCCAGTTCCACACCGTCCACGCCGAGGCTTCGCGCTTCGAGGAAGGACGCCACCGTGTTCTCCGTTTCCCTCAGGTGAAGACCTCGGTGCGCAAAAATTTTCGTCATGAGTAAATTCTGACAGTCTGCTGGGGGCCTCGAGGCTTCATTGATTCATTGTCCGAGGGCCAGGCACACGGACACTCGAGTGGTAAAATCACACGGATGTAATTTCTTGCAAAATAAAGTGCTTCTACCCCTTGATTAAGTGTGACTTCGTGAGTAAAATCTCATTTGTAGTCATCGCGGTGTGGTCATATTTACCAGCGATGCGCGCCCCCCATCAAGCAAGGAAATTTGTCATGTCACTTATCTGGAACCGCACGCACGCATGGGATGACGCTGACTGGCGTACACAGTCGGCCTGTCGCGACACTGAACCCGACCTTTTCTTCCCCGTGGGATCGACGGGACCTGCGCTTGATCAAATCGAATCAGCCAAGCGCGTCTGCGAGGCCTGCGATGTTTCCAAGGCTTGTCTCGAATTCGCCCTCGCCACCAACCAGGAATCCGGAGTATGGGGCGGGACGACCGAAGAGGAGCGTCGCAAGCTCCGCAAGCAGTGGCTCGCCGCTCGACGTCGGACCAGTGGTAACTAATCGCTAGGTGGCGGGTGATTCCACTGGAATTTCACCCCTCCACTCCACACATTCACGGGTTTTCGCAGGTGGGCCCAGCTGGTCGTAGCGCTGGTCCATTTTTTCCTTCAAGCAGTAGGTTGAGCAAATGGCACACGGGTACTCCATGACGTCCAAACTATTGAGGGCAGTAACGCTCGTACTGTGCTTTTTCTCCACCACCTTGGTTGCGGGGACTGACGGGGCGCACGCACTCTCTCCGAGAATCGCACCCGTTCTGCCAGGTGCGCCCACGGCCGTGAGTGGCGTGGAGAGTGGCGGCCGAGTGACTATTTCGTGGGCCCCCCCATCGAGCGATGGTGGGTCGATGATCATTTCATACACCGCGACCGCCACTCCCGGTGGGAGCAGCTGCAGCAGCGACGGAACCAATCTCAGTTGCAGTCTCTCCGACCTGACCGGCGGGACCTCGTACACCTTCAAAGTGGTTGCTATCAATGCGGTGGGTGCGGGACCACCCTCACTCGCCTCCAGCGCACTAGTCGTGGTCACGGCTCCCGCTATCCCAACAAACGTCAGCGCCCAAACGAGTCACGGTCTGGTCACGGTGTCGTGGTCAGCACCGCCTGCCAACGGTGGATCTCCAATCACCGGCTACGTGGTGACAGCCAATCCTGGTGGGAGTCTATGCACGACCCCAGATGGGCTGAGTACCACCTGCACCATGATGAATTTACTGGGTGGCACGGCGTACTCCTTTACCGTCGCGGCGCTCAACGCCATCGGCTCGAGTAGTGATTCGTCACCATCTAATCTCGTCACACCGGTCGCCACCGCACCCAACGCTCCCAGTGGCGTCGTGGCCACCAGCGGCATCTCAGCCGCCACGGTCTCGTGGCTGGCACCCGACTCCAATGGTGCGTCCCCGCTCACGAGTTTCAGCGTGAGCGTCTACCTCGTCACATCGAACGTCCCCACTGGAAAAGGGTGTTCAACCCCCGACGGTGACACTCTCACCTGCACTGTTAGTGGTCTCACTCGAGCACTGCGCTATACCTTTCGCGTCACCGCTAGCAACACCATTGGGTCCAGCCCCTTATCGGTAGCTTCCAACGTCGTCACCATTGCCGATGCCCCCACGGCCCCACTTTCGGTCCGCGGCGTAGCGGCCAAGGGGAAGGCCACGATTACCTGGCTACCACCCGCTTCTGACGGTGGTAGCCCAATTGCCACGTACGACGTCAGCGCCCACCCCGGAGGCCAGAGCTGTTCCAGTGCGAGGTTTTCCTGCGTGGTGCTGGGTCTGAGTGGTGCGACGTCGTACACCTTCAGCGTCGTCGCCACGAATGCTGTCGGCACGGGGCCACGATCGCTCGCGTCACCACCCGTCATTCTTCCGCGCTCCGCACCCGATGCTCCGACGGGCCTCAGTGCGCATGGCGGAAACGCGGCGGCCCTCATTACCTGGAACGCCCCACTGGCTTCGGGGGGCTCACCCATCACCGGGTACCGTGTGACGTCGGACCCCGATTTAAAGAGTTGTTCAGTTTCGGCCACCCTACGTACGTGCGCCATTAGTGGATTGCGAAATGGGGTCTCCTACACCTTTCTGGCTGTCGCCATCAACGCCCTGGGTACGAGCTCGCCCTCCATGGTTTCCAATGCAGTTATTCCAGCCATCCCACCGACCGTACCCTCGAGCCCTACCGGCGTCCACGCCATGGCCAGCCTCGCGTCAGCCACTGTTACGTGGACGCCATCGTCGAGCAATGGTGGCTCACCCATTAGCTCGTACACCGCCACGGCCACCCCCGGCGGACAGTTCTGCACCTCGGCGGCCAGCGACGCCAGCGCCTGCATCATCACCGGACTCTTCGGAGGAACGAGTTACGTCTTTTCCGTGGTCGCGTCCAACACGGTTGGGAGAAGCGTGGCGTCCCTTCCCAGTAGTGCCCTCACTCTCGCCGCTACGGCGCCCAGCCCCCCCACCAGTGTCCACGCGGTCGCCGGTCATGGTCTCGTCGTAGTTTCCTGGTCTGCCCCCACCTACCTGGGCGGCGTCGCCCTGACGAGTTACCTCCTCTGTCCCAGCACGAGCACCACGGGCTGCACCACGCTCACTTCCTTAACAACAACCTTCAGTGTCACGGGATTGACAAACGGCACGGCCTATTCTTTCAACCTCCAAGCGATTAATTCCGTCGGTCGCAGTGCGGTCATCACCACGACGAGCGCAACCCCACTGGCCCCCGTCAACCCTCCCACTCCGCCATCGGCACCAACCAGGGTCGTCGCTATTGCCGGGTCGGGCCAAGCCACCGTCTCATGGAACGCACCCACCACAACTGGTGGATCAGCCATCAAGGGCTACGTCGCAACCGCCACGCCAGGTGGAGCCAACTGCTCAACCTCCGGCGCACTCAGTTGTACGGTGCTCGGTCTCCTCGGTGCGACTAGTTACACCTTTAGTGTCGCGGCAGTTAACGTCGTCGCCTTCGGTCCGGCTTCCGTCGCTTCACAGCCGATTGTCATCGGCGCGACTGCGCCAGGGGCACCTGTCAACGTTGTCGCGGTGGCTCGAAGCCACGCCGCCGTGATCTCCTGGAGTTACCCCCTCAGCAACGGCGGATCATCTATTACCGGTTTCATCGTTACGGCGAGCCCCGGTGGGCTGAGATGTGTGCCCCTCACTTCACCAACCTGTACCGTGAGTGGTTTGACGTCCGGGGTGCATTACACCTTTAGCGTCGTTGCGATCAACGTCATTGGACCCAGTGCCAGTTCGGTCGCTTCCAACGTGGTCACCCCAGCCACAGTGTCGGCCAGTGCTCCACTGATAGCCACGCGGCTGGCGAAGGTTTACCTTACAACGACCTAGGCGAACATCCTTCGTCCCTTTCGGAATCGTTCACCGGGAAAGCTCTGATGGCACGCGAACCCTGACCACCGTTCCACCACCGCTGCTGAGTGGAACTGAGTGCATCTCGAGAGTTCCTCGCAATTGATTCCTCACGAGGTCACGCACAATGGAAAGACCGAGACTGCTTGGTACTTCGATGGAAAAATCCTCCGGTAAACCCCGGCCGTTATCCCGGATCTCCGCTTCGGCCCAGTGACCATTGACCGCCAGTGACAAAGTGACCACGCCAACGTCGCTGTTGTCAGCCCCTCCGAAGTCCACGAAGCCGTGTTCCACCGCGTTCGTCAAAAGCTCCGCGAGGGCGACGGCGAGGGGCGTCGCGATATCCGTTGGCAAGGTACCAAGGGCTCCGTCGACCACAATCTCGATGGGGTGCATCGCGAGGACGGAATCTTCCACCATGGTTACGAGGGATGCCACAATTTCCCCAAAGTCCACTTCTTCACCCGGTTCTCGACTGAGTACTTCGTGCACCACGGCGATAGAACGAATACGTCGTTCGGCTTCCAAGAGTGCGGTACGGCTCACGTGGTCGTCGCTACGGCGGGCCTGCAGTCGTAGGAGTGAAGAAATGGTTTGGAGATTGTTCTTCACTCGGTGGTGAACTTCCTTGATTGCCGCATCCTTGTTCAGGACCAGACGGTTGAGACGGCGAAGATCCGAGACGTCACGTAGCAAAACCACCACGCCCGTCGTGAGCGAGTCGGCAATCAACGGGACGCAGTGAAACAAGATGGCCACGTCGGCACCACGGTCCACTTCTTCAATGGCGGGGATGGCGAACTCCAGGGCTCGCTCCACGACGCGAACACGCAGTCCAAGGTCTCGCAGGGATCGGCCCTCGGTGGCCGCGTAGAGACCGAGCCGGTGCATGGCGTTCGTGGCGTTGGGCGTCGCGAATTCGACCAATCCGCGTCCGTCAATCAAGATAATCCCGTCACCCACCCGGGGCACACCCGGGCCGGCAACTTCACCTTCGCGAAAGGGAAAGGATCCGGCGCTGACCATGTGGCAGAGGCGTTCAAAAATACTGAGGTAGGCCTGTTCGTAGAGTGAGGCCGGTCCACGCAGAGGTCCTTGCAGCCGAACCAATACCGCAACCACCCGACCGGCGGCTCGCACGGGTACGTACCAGACCGGTACGGGGTCGTCGAAGCCCTCCATATCGACTTCACCGGTGGTCAGGAGTTCCGTCTGTAACGCACTCACCGCGAGTGGCCACTGCGCTACCCGCTGCGTCGTTCCCACCATGTCATCGGCGAGCAGGGTCGCTCGATTATTCGGCCGCACCTGACCCAAAACGACGAAATCGGGACTCCCGCGATGCTGGATGTCATTGCTCGGTGCGAGCAGGAGCATGTCGGAAAACGAGAGATCGGACAGGAGTGACCACGACGCCGCTAGGCGCAGCAGGTGATCAACCTCGGCCGGGGAGAGCGAGGTACGAAGGGACGCGAGTTCGCCGAGGGTCGCCATGTCCTACGCGCGCAGGGCCACCATGTGGCGCTGTCGTTGGGAGTAGGACGCCAGGTGGTGCACCCCTCGGACCTCCAGAAAATCAGCCAAGTCACTCGCGCCTTCGCCGACACGGTGCTGCGCGTGCGCGTCACTCGCCGTAGTGAAGGTGACTCCCCGCTCGACGAGTCGATCGAGAAAGCCCAGCGCTGGATACTGCTCACCCACGGGCTTCTTCCAGCCCGCCGATGAGCACTCGACGGAGATATCGGCGCGCGCCGCGGCGTCAGCCATCATGGTCCAGTATTCCTCGGGCGCACCCGGACGGAAGCCGGCAACCTTGATTAAATCGGGGTGGGCCAGAACGTCCACCGACTTCGACGCGGCCAATTCTTCGAGCGCCGTGGCGTAGAGTCGCCAACTGGCGTCCACGTCACGGGTCGTCCACTCCGCCATTTGTACGGGATTGTCGATATCGTCAAACTGCCAGGTACCAAGCCAGTGCACGCTGCCGATCAACACGTCGAAGGGGAACTGGGCCAGGAGGGCACTGACCTCATCCATTTGGCCCGGGTAGTAGTCGACTTCGAGTCCAATCTTCACCGGCAGGCCAGCGTCCTTCGCCGCCTGGGCCAGAGTGACGTACTCTTCCAGCGAGTTGCGCGCGTGAAAATCAAAGTAATCCGCCATAGCCGCACTCGTAGGCTCGTGGGCTAAGCGGGTCCAAAAATCGCCCACGGTGGAGCGAACATCACGAAAGCGATGCGCGTGTTCGGTCAGGGCTAGTTCACTGACACCACGGGTCGCCGCTACCTCGCAGTACTCAGCAATCTGATCGAGGCGGAACCACACTGAACTATCCGAATGTGGCCAGAGGTGAAGGTGGTAGTCAATCATGACGGCGTCGCACTCACGTCGTTGGACTTTAGAACACTTGGCGTGTCCATGATGAGTTGACCCAGAATCACCAGGTCCGCAACGTCATTAACCAACCCATCACGCGAGGCCACGGTGGTGATGGGCACACCACCGGTGGCGAGCTGGTCGAGAGCGCGCCGTTCACGGCGGGCGACCGTACTCCAGGCCTCTAAATTCACTTCAAGAATTGACGAGATTCGTTCACGCGTCGCCGCGTCGCCGAAGTTTTGCAGTGCCGGTGATTCCTCGAGGGCCCGCTCATCGAGCTCAAACGACGACGCCGCTAGTGACAACGGCAGGACTCGATTGACCAACCAGCCAACGAGCTGCAAGTGACGCTTCGTTAGTTCCTCGCAAAAAAACTGCGCCTCGGTCAGTGGCGTGGCCTCCAGAGTTGAGACCACGACGAAACAGGTCGTGGGCAAAGTCAGCAAAGCCTCCACCGCTCGGGCGCGCTCGACGAAACCCTCGTACATAGTTGCCAGGAGCATAAAGAATTCCGACATGTCACCAATGAAAGCGCCACCGAGGATACGGTCCGCCACCATGGTGAAGGGCTTTGCGGCCAGCGCGGCCACCCCGCCACGCGCCGGGGCAATCAGCCAACGCAAGAGTCGCGAGGAAAAAAAGTCCGCCATTCGACTCGGCGCGTCCAGAAAATCCAAGGCGTTACGCGTCGGTGGCGTATCGACCACGATGACGTCGAACTCGCCGGTTTCGACTAATTCGTAGAGTCGTTCCATAGCTATGTAGTCATGGCTCTGGATGAATCTCTCGGTGATGTTGCGGTAGAGCGTGTTGGAGAGAATGGCTTCGGCGTTCGCCTCGCTGTCGGCGTGCCGACGAATGAGTGCGTCCCAGCTGGCCTTGGTATCCAGCATGGCCACCGACAGAGTACCTAGGGCGTCGGGTAGATCGACGCTACTTATTTCGTTGCCGATGCCCTCCAAGTTGAGTGCGGTCGCGAGACGTCGAGCCGGGTCGACAGTGAGCACCAGGACGCGCTGGGCCGTGGTCGTAGCGAGGGAGAGGCCAATGGCTGCGGCACTCGTGGTTTTACCAATTCCCCCCGGCCCGCAGGTGATAATGATGCGCGCATCCTGCGCCCGTTCGCGTAGTGAACTCATGGTAGTTCCTCGCTGAGTGACTGCGCCACGACGTCTACTAAATCTCTGGCGTTCTCCGCCGAAAAGACGAAGGGCTGTGTCACGAGGGCTAGCTGCGAGGAAAGCCCTGCTCGCAGTGTCGCGATGTGTTCGTGAGCAACTAACTGTCGCTGGCGATGGACCCGAGCAGCGTCGATGAGCGCGTTACTCGAGTTCTCCCAGGACGAGTCCGCTAGGAGGAGGTCAAGAGCTAGGTGGTCGCTGGAGGTAAAGAGTTCCGGGAGCGTTCGATTGAGTATCACGGCGGCGACGTCCACGTCGGTTTTGGTGCGCAGCGACACTAGGAGTTCGAGCGTTTCGGCCACTGGCATTTCTTCCGGCGTAGTAACGACAACGACACCAGTGCGTTCGGGATCCGCCAGAATTTCGCGCATCCATTCGGTCTGGCCCCGAATGAGGCCCACCCGGACCAACTCCTGGAGTGCCTGCGGGGCGGCGAGCAAACTCACCACGTGGCCCGTAGCCGGTGCGTCAACTATGACGACGTCGTAGCGGGCTTCGCGAACGTCGTAGCAAATCTTTCCAATGGTCAAAATCTCCCGCACACCGGGAGCGGCCGTCGCCACAAAATCAAGGGCTGCCGATAGCGGGCCTAGCTTGGATACCAGCGGCACTCGCAGATTCAGTTTCAAGTAGTCGCGCAGTGCGTCCTCGGTATTCATCCCCATCACCGAGAGATGTTCGTCGACCGCGTGGGGCACAAAACTAAGTTCGTCGAGGCCAAAGAGTGAGGCCAAGTCCGAACGAGTATCGACGCTGCAGAGTAAGACCCGAGCACCCTCGCTCGCAAACACGCGCGCCATCGCGGCGGCCATCGTGGTTTTACCCACGCCACCCTTGCCCGTGACGAAAATCAGGCGTCGCTGCCGCAGCGGCGGCCTCACGCTTTAGGAGATGCCGAAGCCGACACGGCGCTCAGAGGCCGGGGCACCGAACTCGACGTAGGCAATACGACTCGCCGGTATTCCGACACGACGGCCCTTACGATCAGTCAGCCAGAGGACACTCTGGGAAGTCAGCACTTCTTCCACATTTACGGTAACGGCGGCCTGATCGATGTCGTCGGGAAGTTCTACTTCTATTTCCTTCATTGACTGCACAATTCCAATGCGAACGTCCATGGTCGCTCCTTCTGTTGGTCCTAACAATCTCCATGTTACGGCGGTGAGGCAAGATGTCTACATGACGCACGAGTTCATTACTGAGAGGGGTAGCCGTTGGGCCGCCACGATGGAGGGCTACGAGGGCTCCGCCGAAGCCGTTACCGTGGCTCACGCCGACTCCTCGGCTGAGATAGGTGAGCCCGGTCACGAGCCCATTGTTCCCTTCGTGAGTCGTGAAGACCGTGAGGGTTTGATTGACGCCTCCCTCGCCCGCGGAGCCACCCGCTCGCATGGGGCCGGCAACCGGCGCCGCGAGGAGGAACCCGACGAGTTTCGAACCTGTTTCGAACGTGATCGGGACCGGATCTTGCATTCCAGTTCCTTCCGCCGATTGGCCGGCAAGACTCAGGTCTTTATTTTTCCCGATGACCACCAACGCACGCGCCTCACCCACGCCCTCGAAGTCGCGCAGGTGGCCACCGGAATCGCCCGAGCGGTCGGACTCAACGCCGCTCTCACCGAGGCCATCGCCCTCGGACACGACTGCGGCCACGGACCCGGGGGTCACGCCAGTGAGGACGCCCTGGACCCCTTCGTCCCCGGCGGTTTCGACCACGCACCCTGGGGAGCTGACGTCTCACTCAACTCGCTCAACCTCTGTGCCGAAACGCTCGACGGCATTCGCAACCACTCGTGGTCACGACCAGCACCCACCACGCCCGAGGGCGAAGTGGTGAGTTGGGCCGACCGCATTGCCTACGTGTGTCACGATTTCGAAGATGCCGTGTCCATGGGCATCGTGAGTCCCGAAGAGTTGCCCGCCATTGTTCGCGAGCGCTGCGGTTCACGGCGTGGCCAACAACTCGGGGCTTTCATGAACTCCATGATTCGCACCATTCGCAGTACTGGCATCATCGGCATGGACGCCCATCACGCCAGCGCTCTCGCGGCCTTTCGTACCTTTAACTACGAAACGATTTACCTACGGGACGCCTCACAGAATCAAGCCGGGGCCGTTATCTCAATGCTGCGCGGCTTGGTGGAATACTTCGCGTCCTCCCCCGAACTACTGCCGAGTATCAGCGGGGCCGATAGCACTAATCACGACGAGGTCGCTGTCTTACACCACGCCGTGGCCTACGTTGCGGGCATGACTGACCGCTTCGCCTGTCACAGTGCCGTCACCCTCCTCGGCTGGTCGAGCGACCAACTACCACGAGGTATTGATCGTTAGGGCTTAGTCGCTCCGTCGAGGTTGATTCTCGTCGGACCAGCTCCACGCATCCACTCGAGACGCTGCTCGGTCGTACGCAGGGCTGCACGCTCGTGCGTCAAAATCCAGAACTTTTTGTTGATGATCGCGTCGGCGATCGCGTCGGCGACCACTTCCGGCTCAATACCCGCCTTGACCACACTGGCACTCATATCGCCGAGTAGCTGCGCTTCGGGCGATTCGGCGTAGCTGCGAAGACCCGAGGGCATGTTGCGGGTCGACTCATGAATTCTCGTCTTGACGAAGCCCGGGCAGAGTGCCGACACCCCGACCGCCGACTCGCGCATCGCCAGCTCGTGGTAGAGCGACTCGGAAATACCGACCACCGCGAATTTGCTCGCGCAGTAGGCCCCCATTCCAGGGACTCCCCCCAAGCCAGCCAGGGATCCCGTATTCACCACGTGACCCTCGTTCTGCTCTAAGAAAATTGGCATGAAGGCATTAATCCCGTTTACGACGCCGTCAACGTTGACCGACATCACCCAGTCCCACACCTTCTTAGGTGTTCCAATAGTGGGTCCGGCGCCGACGCCGGCGTTATTGAAAATTACGTGGGCGCCGCCGAACTCGTCGAGGGCCGCGTCGCGTAGAGCGAGCACGTCGTCTTCTTTCGAGACATCTCCCGTCACGCCAATCACCTTGGCTCCGGTGTCGCGCAGTCGGCTGACGGCCTCCTGCAGCGGTCCCTCTTCGATATCGCCGAGCACCAAGTTGGCTCCGAGGGAAGCGAACTTATACGCGGTCGCGAGGCCAATGCCGCTGGCGCCGCCGGTAATAACGGTTGTCTTATTTTGCAGGTCCATACGACTCCTTAGTGTTCTGACATATCCTGACAGATTGTTAGCGCAAGGTGAGTTCTTGGCGGTACACCCGGGCCGGGCCTTGAGCCACGATGCGCTCGGCGATGGCGCGGAAGGCCAGCGCGGTTTCCGAGTCTGGGTGACTGACCATAATGGGTAGCCCCACGTCGCCACCTTCGCGCAGCGAGGGCTCGAGGGGAATCTGTCCGAGCAACGTGATGCCGAGATCGTCGGCCAGCCGCTGGCCGCCGCCCTGACCAAAAATTTCGTAGCGCTGGCCGTCATCACCGGTGAACCAGCTCATATTTTCAATTACTCCGCGCACCGCAAGCTTCAATTTCCTCGCGGCGTAGGCCGAACGTTGGGCCACTCGCTGGGCCGCGGCTTGTGGCGTCGTGACGACGTACATTTCAATTCGTGGCAGAATTTCCGACAGGGTTAAGGCCACGTCACCAGTACCGGGCGGCATGTCAATCAAGAGGAAATCTGGCTGATCCCACCAGGCCTCAGTAACTAATTGCTCGATGGCCTTGTGCAGCATGGGACCACGCCAAATCACGGGCTGCTCGTCGGGCACGAAGTAGCCCATCGACAAACAGCGCACGCCGTAGGCCAGGGTCGGAATGACCGTGTCGCCGAGGATGATTGGGTCGTGGGTGGCACCGAGCATTTTTGGGAGAGAGAAACCGTAGACGTCCGCGTCGAGGACGCCCACTTGCAGGCCGGCCGCCGCGAGCGCAATCGCCAGGTTGATCGTGACCGAGGACTTTCCGACCCCACCTTTACCGGAGGAAATGCCGAGGACGCGCGTAGTACTCAACTTGTCGAGGAATTTCGGCGGTGCGTCCTGGTCGTGCTGGTGCAGACCAGGACCAGCGCTGCCCTGCATCGCGCCGCGGAGAAAATTTCTCAAGGCGAGACGCTCTTCATCGTTCATCGCGCGCGGAACAATTTCGAGATTCGGCTCGATCTCTCGGAGTCGGGCTTCGATAATTTCTAAATTGGGCCAGTGCATGATGGGCAGGGCCAGCGTGATGCGCGTCACACCGTCGTGCTCACCGATGGCTCCGATAAATCCTAAATCGCTCAGGGGCCGAACCAACTGGGGTTCAACTACTGCGGCCAATCGCTGGCGAAGTTCTTCGGTGAGGGGCACGTCGTCGTCCTTTGTTGTTGCGTCGTAGGTGAGGCTACCGCCGACAACGACCCGTCACGACCTACACTCTCTAATTATGTCAACCGAGACCACCTCCTTTGCCTTTGATGACGAGGCTTTTAGTGCCAAGGTGGCCGGACTGGTCAATTCCTTCGGTGATCCCACGCGGCGGGCCATCTACCTCTTCGTTCGCCAGAACCCGGGCGCAACCGCCAACGACCTCGCTGCGCAGTGCCACGTTCACCCCAACGTGGTGCGCCACCACCTCGACCGATTGATCGCCATGGGCTACGTCGCCACCGACGAAGTTCGTCGCAACGGCGTCGGCCGGCCGGCCAAGACCTACCGCGCCCTCGACGAAGAGCTGCTCCTCGACGGCTCGCCACGCCGTGACGCCCTCCTCGTGGCGCTACTCGAGCGAGCCCTCGACATGCTCGGGCCCGAGAAATCTGAAGAAATGGCCCTTTCGGTGGGCTTGGAATTCGGCGCTAGTTTGGCCAAGAGCATGTCGGCCGCCGACTCCACCCGTTCCGTCAAGGCGGCCATGGCGGCCGTCGCCGACGTGATGACGGCGCACGGCTTCGCCGCTCGTAGCGTGGACGACGATACGCGCCCCTCCGTGATTGCGGAAAGTTGCCCCTTCGGGTCCGCCGCGGTGCATCACCCCGTCCTCTGCGCCGTTGACCGCGGCCTCATTAATGGGATTCTCGTCGGTATTGGCTCTGGCGCGACGGCCGTGACCCTCACCAGCCGCGCGCGTGGTGACGTGACCTGTCAGGCCACCGCTTAATTCAAGCCGAACTGCACCAACCAGGGTTGAGCGGCGGCTCGTTGGCCGGCCGTCGGGTTGAGCGCGAGAAAGACACGAAATTGCTCCTTGGCTTGGGCAGCGCGTCCGACGAGGGAAGCAAGAACAATGCCGTAGTAGAGCCGAGGACCGGCGTCATTGGGGTAGCTACGTACGGCCGAGACAATACGTTGAGTCCCGAGGGTCACCAGAGCTGGGCGACCATCACGAGACCCCGCCGACACGTAGAGCCAGCCGGATTCGCTGAGGGCCGTCTCGTTGTGAGCACTGAGTGAGAGCACGCTGTTGTACGCAGCCAGGGCCGCATTCACGCGCCCGTTAGCCACGTCGAGTTCGGCTTCAGCGAGTAGTCGACTCACCGACGCCGACGCACTGGTCGAAATACCCCCCGTGGCCGAGTCCCCCGGCTGTCTGGTCGCCAGGGCAGACCATAGCGCTACGCCGGCCGCCAGGAGGAAGCAGGCGAGGGCCACCACGAGCAGGCGAGGTCGGCGGTGGGGTCGCACGGGACGTAACTCGTCGGCGAGGCTTGCTAATTCAAGCTCAATGCGGGCCAGCGCGGCCTCGTCACGGGCGACCACTGCGGCGAGCTCCTGCGGCGAGAGTTCACCCGCCTCATATTCGCGCTGGGCGTCGGCGAGCGAGGCGCCACGAAGCGCTTGTTCGTCGAGGAGGCGGGCGGATCTATTTTTCATTATGGCGCGCCACGCGAAGAAGGATGATCACGCCCAGGCCGACAATCGCCAGCGGGACGAGCCACAAAATCGTGCCAAGGCCTCGGGTCGGTGGACTGAGCAAAATCGAACTACCGAAACGCGCTTCGAGCGACGTGATGATGACCGAGTCGCTGCTGCCGGCCACGACGGCTTGTCGAATCTCGTGACGCACCGCGACGGCCGAGGTGGCGTTGCTCTCAGCCACCGACAAACCTTCGCAGGCGGGGCAGCGAATGATTGATTCCAGGTAGGCCGTCCGCTGATCGACGGGTGACTGTTGGCTCGTGGCCACGAAGGATAGACCCAGCACCACGATGGTGACCGCCAACCAGAGGCGAAAACTCGCAACTATTCTCATCACGAGGTCACCGCATCCACGCTCGCACTCAACTGGGCCGCCGTGACGGCCCCGACAAACGATGCTCGCACCACCCCGTGACGATCAATCACGAAGGTGGTGGGTGGGCTGATAACTCCTAATTTATTAGCGATCAGGCCATCTTTATCAATGATGGACGTGTAGAGAGACCCGTAGCGTTGAGTAAACGCCGTGGCCTGGTCGAGGGAATCGTTATAGAGCACCCCGAGCACCACGGCACCATTCACCGCGCGCTGCGACCACGCAAAGGTGGAGAGTTCGGGGGCCTCCTTCGCGCAGGGCCCACACCAGCTAGCCCAAAAGTTCAGAACAACGACGTGGCCGCGTAAGTTAGAAAGTGACGCCGTCGAACGTGCGCCCAGCACCGAGCCAGAAATAGCGGGGGCCACCTGCCCGAGCAGCGGGCTCGGCAAGGAACTGGCCTCCGGCGCGACGTGACGAGTACCCAAAAAAAGACCCAGGCTGAGCACCAGCAGAACCCCCAGCGCGCCAGCGAGTGAAATGGCTCGGCGCTTCACGCCGGCGCCACTTCGCGTCGCCGAAAGAAGGTCACCGCGCTGCCCAGGGCGATGACGATCCCGCCAATCCACAGCCACGACAGTTGCGGCTCAACCGTGACTCCAAGCACCACTGAGCCGGCTGGCAAATTATTGGCGACTTGGGCGCCCGAGGTTGACCCCTTGCCGCCAACGGCGTCGAAGGTCACGTAGACGTCACGCCAGAAATTCGAATCAATAGCTGGTGTACCCACGGTCTGGCCCTCACGACCACGAAATGTCGTGATGGCCGGGCGGAGTTGCTGCGAGCGATTAACAACAACCTTCAATTCCGTGGCGTTCTTCACTGCATCGCTTACGACGGCGAATCCATTGAAGGTCAGGGTCTGACCCGCCACGACGGTGGACTGACCGGTAGCCAGGGTGACCTCACCACGAGTCACGAAGGATGTCGATGACACGATGCCCACCGAGAGGATGACCACACCGAGATGAACAATCATCCCGCCCGCCGTCGGACCGAGGAGCACTGACCACGGTGTTCGCTGCTTGCGGCGGGCGCTACGGACGAGACCACTGAGAGTACGTAGCGCCGATCCGGCCGCGATGATGGCGAGGAAGTATCCCGCCAGCGCCACCGCGTGACGCACCCCCGCGAGTTCTAGGAAGAATACGGTAGCGATAGCCACCCAGGCTGACGTTCTCAGCCGCGACCAGATCACCGGCCAGGTAGAACGTCGCCAACTCATGGCCGGCGCCAGCGCCATCAACGCCAGTACGACGACGGCGGCGGGAGCCGCCACCGTGGCGAAATACGGAGTGCCCACGGTGACCTGACCGCCGTTGATGGCTTCGTAAAGAAGTGGAAAGGCCGTCCCCAACAGCACGACCACCGCAAAGCCCACGAAGATGATGTTGTTGGCAACGAACACCCCCTCTCGCGACAGAGGATGGTCCACGCCCACCGGCGAACGTAATTCGTCACCGCGCCAGGTCACCAGGGCGGCACCGCCACCAATGGTCAGCACGAAAAAGCCCATCAACAGCGGACCGAGCGAACTCGACGAGAAGGCGTGCACACTCTGGAGCACACCCGAGCGAGTGAAAAAAGTTCCGAGAATGGTGAGAGCGAAGGTCACCAGGGCCAGCGAGAGATTCCACACGCGGAAGAGACCACGCCGGTCTTGGACGATGACTGAATGGATATACGCAGTCCCCGTGAGCCAGGGAAGGAGCGAGGCATTCTCCACCGGATCCCAGCCCCAAAATCCACCCCAGCCCAACACCTGATAGCTCCACCACGCACCGAGAACAATGCCCAGCGTCAGCGCACCCCACGAAAGCACCGTCCATCGGCGTAGTTCCAGGGGCCAGCGGTCCCGGACGCGCCCAGTAATCAACATCGCTACGGCGAAGGCGAAGGGAATGGTGAAGCCCACGAAACCCAAATACAGCAGCGGAGGGTGAATGGCGACGAGGGGATTGTCCTGCAGCAGGGCGTTCGGTCCAGCCCCGCTGGAGGTGGTGCCGACCGTGGCGACGAAGGGGTCTGCGGGTCCTGCCATTAAGCCCAAGAAGTAGGCCGCTACCGCAAAAACAATTGTGGTGGCCCAACGAACCACGTCGTCGCTGGCCTCTCGCCGATAGCGAATGACTACCGCCACTAGGCAAAAAATGAGCAACAGACTCCAGAGCAAAATCGAACCCTCCAGGGCCGACCACATTCCGGTAATGGAGTACACCAGCGGGGTAAACCGGGAGTTGTTTTCCGCCACGTAGGCCAGGGAAAAGTTGTGAGAGACGAGGGCGAATTCCATCACCCCCACCGAGCTCAAAATACCGAGCAGCGCTCCACCCGCGAACCAGCGTGAGTGGGCCAGAGACCGCCGCCGTAGCGACACGAGTAGGTCAAGGGCGCCAAGGACGAGACTGATGAGCGTGAAAAGAATCGTTGCGTGACCGAGCCACGACAGAGTCATCGGACTGTTCCGTCGGACGCCTTCACCCGTTGGGGATGAGCAGCTTTGTAGTCAGCTGTGTGCTTGACCATGATTTGCGAACAGTCAAAAGTCCAGCCCAACTTCGTTGTGAAACGCCCCACGGCAACGACGGGAATGTTGCCGCGGAATAGCTGCGGCGGCTGAGCGTGGGCGACCACGAAAGCACTGGATTTTCCCGAGCCCCTAAGAATGAAGGTGGCCCCCGTTGACGTACGGGTAACCGAACCACTCTGCACCGTACCCTCGAGGCGTATTTCGCTGCGGCCCACCGCCGAACGCTGAGCGGCTACTTCGTCCACGGTCTTGAAGAAGTCAAGAGAGTGCAACAGCCCTTGGCTCAGTAATCCACCGAGAGCGAGAACCACGACCATCACCACCAGGGTCGTTCGGCGCCGAGTTTTTTTTGCTGTGTGGGGGGGTTCAACGGGTGTGAGGTCGAGGCCAGTTTCAGTGATCGGCACGACGACCTCGCGACCAGAGCCACGCCGCGTAGGCCCCGATGAGAACAATCGTTGCGGTGTAACCAGTCACGACGTAACTCACGAGTGGATCCCTTCTTGCTGACGATTCGCCACCGCTTCCGCGAGCACTTCATCCTGCCGTTGAACTCGAGTCATCCCGAAGCGGTACCGCTCGCGCACCAGCCATGCGAAGACCAGCGTAAAGGCCACGAAACTCAACAACATTGTCTCGGCCATGATGCCGTGAACCTTCAATTTCAATCCGGGATTAAAGACCGTGGCTCCCTGGTGCAAGGTCTTCCACCACAGCACCGAGAAGTGAACAATGGGTACGTTGACGGCACTCAAAATCGCCATCACCGCCGAGCGACGGGCACGTAATTGCGGGTCGTCAGTAGCGCGGCGGAGAGCAAGGTAGCCCAGAGCCAAAACACCCAGTACCGCCGTCGAGGTCAAGCGGGCATCCCATACCCACCACACGCCCCAAGCCGGTCGGCCCCAGAGACTTCCGGTGAGCAGAGTCAGAAGAATAAATATCAGGCTCACCTCAACGCTGGCTTCAGCCGCAACGTCCATGCCGGCTGAGCGGGTCCGGGGCCAGAGGTAGAGAATCGAGGCGATCGTGGCGGAACCAAAACCCACGTAGAGCGCAATCCACGCCTCAGCCGGGTGGATGTAGAGGAGGCGTGCCAGATTCCCCTGGACTTCGTCGCGGGGAGTGACAAAAAGCCCCAGAACCATGGTCCCGAGAAAAGCAAGGAGGGCGGCGGGGCCCAGTGAGCGGCGAGCGAGTTCTTTCATGACTATTCCTCCACTACACCGTAAAGGAGAATTCCTACGGCCGTGTACACCACGGGCACCAGAATCAGCAACAGGAGCCACCGTAGCCCCGATTGGTGCAGGGCCACGCTGGTGAACGCCCGCTCCCCCGCAATCAGCAGGGGGGCGAAAGCCGGTAACGCGAGGACGGGCAGCAAGGTCGTGGTACCCGAAATTCCCGAGGTCAAGGCGCCGTACAGCGTGCCCGTAATGGCCAGTCCACCGAGGGCTAGAACAACGCTCGGCAGTGCGTGAAGTACCACTCCAGCCGCGATGTGTAGCAGCGTTGCCGCACCGAGCAGGAGCACAGATCCCACGAGCAAGAGCTGCAGAAAAATAGCCGAGGCTTTGCCTAAAAATACTCCGGCCGGGTCCAGTCCCAGCATTTTGGTCGACTGAGAAGTCCCGACTGGCGACTCAATGGCGAAGGCTCGCGACACCGTCAAGATAACGACGAACAGCAGCACCAGATAGAACATGCCCGGTGCGAGGTTCGCCGCATTCTGCGAATTTGGTCCCATGGCCAGGCCCGTCAACATCAGCGCCATCACGCCAAAGGGCACTACCTGCCACAGCAAAACGCGACTGCGCAGTTCAATCCGCAGATCCTTAGCGGCCACCAGCATCGCCGTACGTATCACGAGGCCGCCCGACCACCAAGCAGGGTTACTCGACGAGGGGCCGTGGCGAATTCCAAATTCTTCTCGTGGCTGCTCATGACGATGCTCGCGCCCGCTTGCGTGGCGTCACGTAAAATCTCGTGCAGTAGCGCGCGGGCCGTCGCGTCGAGGGCTGCGAAGGGCTCGTCGAGTAGCCACAGCCTTGGTCGGAGAATAAGCAGCCACGCCAGCGCCACGCGGCGATGTTGTCCCGCACTCAGTAGCCCCGTCCGCGTCGCTCGGCGATCACCAAGACCCACGCGTTCAATGGCGTCAGCAATCGATGCTCGAGGTCGCTGGGTGAGGCGGCAGGCGTAGGTGAGATTTTCCTCCACCGTCAGTTCGTCGTAAAAGGAACCTTCGTGGCCGAGCCAACCCACCCGGCGTCGAATCTCACGGCGATCTCCCGTCGCGATGTCAACACCCAGAATTTGGCCGTGGCCCGAAATCACCGTTGAGAGTCCGCCCAGCAGTCGAAGTGCGCTCGTCTTACCAGCTCCGTTAGCGCCCTCTAATAACAGGCACTCGCCCACCTGAACTTCCAGCGTGAGCCCACTCAGCACCGGGAAACCCGACGGTGCGACGATGACGTCGTGGAGTTCCGCAGCGAGGTTCACGCCACGGCGCTACTTCTGGAGAATTTTTAAGTCGGCCAGCACCATGGACTCGATCAAGGTGGGAAAGTCAACGTCACGGTGCCAACCCAGAACCCGTTCCGCCTTGCTGGGGTCACCGACGAGCAGATCAACTTCGGCCGGGCGCATGAAGGCGGGATCGATCACCACGTGCTCTTCCCAGTTCAAGCCCACCGCGTTAAAGGCCACCTCACAGAGCTCACGCACCGAGTGCGTTTCACCAGTCGCCACGACGAAGTCGTCCGGTAGATCCTGCTGCAACATCAGCCACATGGCGCGCACGTAGTCACCGGCAAAGCCCCAGTCACGTTGTGCGTCGAGGTTCCCCAGTCGAATTTCCGAAGCTAAACCGAGCTTGATCTTGGCCACGCCATTGGTTACTTTTCTCGTCACGAACTCCAAACCGCGACGGGGCGACTCGTGATTGAAAAGAATGCCACTCGACGCGTGCAGGTCGTAACTCTCCCGGTAGTTGACCGTAATCCAATGACCGTAGACCTTCGCCACACCGTAAGGACTACGCGGGTAAAAGGGCGTGTCTTCGTCTTGGGGGACTGCTTGGACTTTTCCAAACATTTCCGAAGAACTGGCCTGGTAGAAGCGAATGTCGGGGTCCGCGGTTCGAATGGCGTCGAGCACCCGAGTCACTCCCATGGCCGTGGTTTCGCCCGTCAGCACCGGCTGGGCCCACGAAGCTTGCACGAAGCTCTGCGCGGCGAGATTGTAGACCTCGGAAGGTTTGTGCTCTCGGAGAATATTGATGAGCGACACCTCATCTAAGAGGTCTCCCGACACCAGCGTCACGCGATCTTGAATATGAGCGATTCGTTCGAAGGTCACTGTCGAGGATCGTCGAACCATGCCGATGACCTCGTAACCCTGATCCAGCAAAAGTTCAGCGAGGTAGGAGCCGTCCTGACCAGTAATTCCTAAAATCAGCGCTTTTTTAGCCATTTCGACCTTTCGTCGGTGTGGGACTTTTGACCGTACGTCATTCTAGGACACCTGCGCTTCCCCCTAAGGTCAAATCGCCCTAACCTTGCTCAATGGCCAAGATTGCGGTAGTCAGCTTTCGACTCGGCATGAACGATGGCGTCTCTATTGAAGCCGACAAGTGGATGTCCGCCCTACGGACACTTGGTCACGAAATAATCACGGTGGCCGGCGAAGGTCCAGTCGATTTCACTGTCCCCGGTCTCGCCATTGCAGCCGAGGTCGACCCCGATGTCGCCGAGCTCACCCGCATCTTCGATGACGTGGATTTGGTTCTGGTGGAGAACCTGACCTCCCTCCCCCTCAACCTCGATGCGCGTGACGCCATCTACGAAGTTCTGGCCAATCGAGCCGCCCTCTTTCGTCACCACGATCTGCCCTGGCAGCGCGCCCACCTCGCCCACCTCGAAGGGCCGAAGAACTTAGGTCCGTGGGCCCACGTCACAATCAATGACCGCAGTCGCATCGAACTTCGCCAGCGCGGCCTGACCGCGGTTACCATCCCCAACCACTTCGAGATTGACCCGCCCCTCGGTCGACGTGATCTCATGCGCCAATCAATCCAAGTACGCACTAACTCCCACGTGATTCTGCAGCCCACTCGCGCCATTCCCCGCAAGAACGTCACTGCGGGCATTCGCCTCGCCGAGCGCTTGGGGGCCATCTATTGGCTCCTCGGGGCAGCCGAGGATGGTTTCGGCAATGATCTCGAACGAATTCTCCGCTCCTCGATGACCGGCGTGCGTCGGGGTCTTTCCCAAGGTGCCAGCATCCACGATGCCTACGCCGGCTGCGACCTGGTCGTCATGCCCTCCACCTGGGAGGGTTTTGGCAACCCCGTCATAGAAGCCGTCGCCCACCACAAGCCACTGGCTCGCTACCCCTACCCCGTCATGGCCGAGATCGAATCACACGGCTTTCACTTTTATGATTTGAACGACCTCGACGGAATTCGTGAAGCGATGTCCGACCCCTTCGCTGAGTCGCTCGATAAAAATCACGCCATCGCGAGAGCTAACTACGATCTCGCTCTACTCCCGGGTCGAATCGCTCCGGTACTGGCATCCGTCGGGATTTTGTAATTCGCCCCTAGCCTATTTGCCGATGGCTATTTCCACTGGTGAGCGGCGCGACGAGATACTAAATATCGCACTCTGCGAATTCGCCGAGCGTGGCTTCGTTGCCACCACCATGGAAGGCATCGCAGAAAAAGCGGGCTTCACGAAACCCATTCTCTACAACCACTTCATCAACAAGCAGGCCATCTACGAAGAAATCATGTCGGTCACGGCCAGTCGCCTCCTCGATTCCCTCGCCCGCGCCACCAGTTCAGCGAAGAACCCACGGGGCATTGTCGAGACGGCCTTTCGGGTCTATTTCGATCTTCTCGTCAGTGAAACACCAGCTTTTCGTTTTCTCTTCCTGCACTCTCACGAGAGCGAAATGGCGAGCCAGCTGCGCGTTATTGAATCGCAGATGACCTCGTTCATCGAAGATCTCATCTCGGTTGATCTTGACGGCGAGCACCGTCGGCAACTCTCGGCCGCCGTCGTCGGTATGGCCGAAGGGGCCGCGATTAGTTGGCTCGTACAGCAAGAGTCCCTGGGCTGGCCAACGCCACCCACCGATAGTGCCGAAGTTCTGGCGAGTCGTATCGCGACCTTCGCCTGGGGTGGTTTGCGCGCCGTTACTCGCAGTTAGCCCAGCGCCACGACGAGATCGTCAAGGAGATCTTCGACCGTTTCGATCCCCACCGAGAGGCGAATCAAATTCGCCGGAACCTCTAACTGCGAGCCCGTAACTGAGGCGTGCGTCATGGCCGCCGGAAGTTCGATCAAGCTTTCTACTCCCCCGAGGGATTCACCCAAGGTAAAAAGTGACGCCCGGTTACACACCGAAATTGCGTCGTCAGTGTTTCCGTCAATGAGAAAAGAAATCATGCCGCCAAAACGCTTCATCTGTCGACTCGCGACGTCGTGGTTGTGGTGCGTGCTGAGACCGGGGTACAGGACAGTAGCGACGCGCGGGTGGGCACTCAAGAAGTCGACAATCTTTTCGGCGTTATCGCAGTGGCGCTCCACCCTTAGGGCCAAGGTGCGAATTCCGCGCAACACCAGCCACGAGTCAAAGGGCCCGGCAATCGCGCCCATGGCATTGTGGTGAAAGGCCAGTATTTCTCCGAGTTCCTCAGTCTTGGCCACCAGCGCACCCCCCACGACGTCGGAGTGGCCGCCTAGATACTTCGTCGTGGAATGAACCACGACGTCGGCACCCAGGGCGAGGGGTTGTTGCAAGTACGGCGAGGCGAAGGTGTTATCAACCGCGACCAGCGCACCAGCCGCGTGGGCCAGCGCCGCCACGGCTGAAATATCGGCGATGGCCAGTAGCGGATTGGTCGGCGTCTCGATCCAGACCAACTTCGTCACCCCGGGCTCGAGCGCCGACGTGACGGCAGCGAGGTCGCCCAGCGCCACCGGGGTGTGGCGTACGCCCCAACGCTCGAGGACGCGCTTGAAGAGCCGATAACTACCGCCGTAGGCGTCGTTGGGGATAATCACGTGGTCGCCCGGCGCCAAGACGGAGCGAAGAAGAGTGTCGCAGGCCGCCATTCCCGACGCGAAGGCCATGGCTCGAGCGCCACCTTCGAGCGTGGCGAGGCACTCTTCCAGCGCGGTACGCGTGGGATTGATCGAACGCGAATAGTCGTGACCACCGCGAGTGCCACCCACACCGTCTTGCTTGTAGGTCGAGACCTGGTAGATCGGTGGCACGACGGCCCCGGTGGTCGGGTCGGGCGACTGGCCCGCGTGAATGGCTTGCGTTTCGAATCCGGGATTGCTCACGAGGTCAGCCTACGAGGCGAGGTGTCCCAAGAGGTCCTGACGGGAGAGCACCCCCACCGGACGGCCATCGTCCAGCACGATGAAGGCGTCGGCCTGTTTCAAGGCGGCTAGAGCCACCTCAATAAGTTCACTGGCCCCCACGAGGGGGAGCACGGCGCCCATGTGCGCTTCCACTCGGTCGCTCAAGGCGGCTCGCCCGTCGAAGACGGCGTCGAGCAAGTCGCGCTCAGTGACCGACCCCACTATTTCAGCGACCATCACCGGTGGCTCGGCGCGCACGACCGGCAGCTGTGACACGCCGTATTCGCGCAGAATGTCGATGGCGTCGCGCACCGTCTCGGTGGGGTGAGTGTGCAAGAAATCCGGAATCGCTGAATCCTTACCATTCAAGACGTCACCCACACTGAGACCCTGAGGCCGAGAGCCGAAGCCGTACTTATTGAGCCAGTCGTCGTTGAACACCTTCGACAGATAGCCACGACCCGAATCGGGCAGTAGCACCACGATGACGTCGCTGGGCTTGGCCGTGCGCGCAATGGCGAGAGCCGCGACCACGGCCATTCCACAGGAGCCGCCGACCAGGAGGCCTTCCTCACGGGCCAAACGTCGAGTCATGGCGAAGGCGTCGCCATCGCTGACCGCCACAATCTCGTCGACCACCGACGGGTCGTAGGCGGTGGGCCAGAAGTCCTCGCCCACCCCTTCGACCAGATAGGGACGACCCGTGCCGCCCGAGTAGACCGAACCCACCGGATCGGCCCCAATAATTCGGACCGCACCCGACGACGCTTCTTTTAAGTAGCGTCCAGTACCGCTGATGGTGCCCCCCGTTCCGACACCAGCCACGAAGTGCGTCACCGTGCCGTCGGTCTGGGACCAGATCTCTGGACCGGTGGTTTCGTAGTGGGCCTGGGGGTTGGCAGAGTTGGAATACTGGTCCAACTTGATGGCTCCGGCAATCTCCGAGGTCAGTCGATCGGAGACCGAGTAGTAGGAGCGGGGATCATCGGGGTCTACCGCCGTCGGGCAGACCACCACTTCGGCCCCGTAGGCGCGCAGCACCGCAATCTTGTCCGGGCTGACCTTGTCGGGACAGACGAAGACACAGTCGTAGCCACGTTGCTGGGCCACGAGCGCGAGACCAACACCGGTATTACCGCTCGTGGGTTCCACGATGGTGCCACCGGGCTTTAGGGTTCCCGCCTTCTCTGCGGCGTTAATCATGCCAACCGCGATACGGTCTTTCGACGAGCCACCCGGATTGAAATATTCAACCTTCGCGAGCACCGTTGCTTCGATGCCGTCGGTGACGCGGTTCAAACGAACCAACGGAGTATTTCCAATGAGATCTATGAGTGAGTTCGCGACGTCCATATACCGATGGTAGGTCGGCGGTGGGCCATCTTCAATCAAACGCTTCCGTGGCCACCAGCGTCACGTAAATCTGGCTCAATTCCCAGAGCTCGCTCGCGCAAGCGTCGTACTGTGCTTGATCACCACCCGCCGGATCACGGACGTCAAAACTAGGGTCAACGGGGCGTTGACGAACCGCTGCCATCTGGTCCGTAGGGCCCGAGTCCAGTGGCGCGAAACGAACGAAGTGGCGCAGCTGAATTACCTTGTCGCTAGCGGCGGGAAAATTTCCTCGCACGTAATTCACGTGGTCGGCCTCAACCGCCACGATCACGTCGGCCCACTCAGCGTCCTCGGCTGAGAGCTGGTGACTGCGATGAGCGGTGTAGTGGTGTTCGCCGAGTTCACTAATTGACTCGAGCGCGGTGAGGGTCCTCGGACTCATCGCCAGTCCCTCAGCCGCGTGCGTACCGGCCGTGCGAATCTCCCAGCCCAGGTCGTGTGTATCGGTCAAGGTGTTCAGCATGTAGCCGAGCATCACCGATCGTGCGGCGTTACCCGTGCACAAGGTGACGAACTTGGTGGGGACGGGAGAAGTCTCGAGCTGATTCGACATATCCCGTACGGTACTCGGGATGGACTCAACGTGTCGTAGAAAGAACCTCTAGTAGATTGGGCCAGCCGCGAAGTGCTCACCGCAGACCACTATTCGATGCGAATTCCGGAAATGGCCCGAGCAATGACCAGTTGCTGGATTTCGCTGGTGCCCTCGAAGATGGTGTAAATCTTCGAGTCGCGGTGCCAGCGCTCCACGGGGTAATCGCGAACGTAGCCGTAGCCACCCAAGATCTGGATTGCGTCTTCAGTTACTCGCACGGCAGTCTCGCCGGCGAAGAGCTTCGACATTGAGCCTTCACCATTGAGGAAGGGCTTCTTCGTAGCGGCCATCCAGGCCGCACGCCACACCAACAGACGGGACGCGTCAATGTTCGTTTTCATGTTGGCCAGCTTGAAGGCAATGGCCTGATTCTCGATAATGGCGCGACCGAACTGCTTACGTTCCTTGGCGTAGTCGAGGGAGTATTCGTACGCGGCCCGCGCAATTCCAATCGCCTGAGCTCCGACTGAAGGCCGAGTCGCCTCGAAGGTCGCCATCGCAGCTTGGCCCGAAGACTTCTTACCCTCACGCACGCGAGCGAGACGCTCATCGAGCTTCTCTTTGCCACCGAGCAGGCAGGAGCCCGGAATGCGGCAGTCTTCGAGGATGACCTCGGCGGTGTGGCTCGCGCGGATTCCCATCTTCTTAAACTTTTGACCTTGGCGTATCCCCTTGGTCCCTTCGGGAATGATGAAAGAAGCCTGCCCGCGACCCTTGAGTTCAGGGTCAACCGACGCCACAATGACGTGCAGGTTAGCGATGCCACCATTGGAGATCCAGGTCTTCGTGCCGTTGAGCACCCACTCGTCGGTGGCAGCGTCGTAGATTGCACGAGTGCGCAGCGCCGAAACGTCACTTCCGGCGTCGGGCTCGGACACGCCGAAGGCGGCTAACTTCAAATTGTCGGGGGTACCGTAGCACTGAGGGATCCACTCCATGGCCTGCTCGGGTGTTCCATTTGCCGCGATGCCCGCGACCGCCAGCGAGGTTCCGACGATGGCCATGCACAGACCCGCGTCACCCCAGGCGAGCTCTTCGAGGGCCACCACCATGGAGAGGCCCGTCGGGTCACCGAAGGTGCTGAAAATAAAATCGGGCGAGTAAATGCCGATGTTGGCGGCTTCTTGGATGATGGGCCACGGCGTCTCTTCGCGCTCGTCCCACTCCGAAGCGGCGGGACGCATCACGTTGGCTGCGAAGCCGTGTACCCAGTCCTGCAGTTGCTTCTGGTCATCATTAAGGTCCATTGAGAACTCAGTCATGCGCGCCTCCAAAGAGAATTGTGGTGATTGATCACCGTCCGGGTCTTTCCCATCTCGAGGGTTACCGCTAAGTAACCCGTCCAGCACCTTAGGGGATTTCGGGCCCCAAACTAACAATACCGCTCCCTTGGGAGCGGTATTGAAAGAATTCGGCCTACGCCGCAGTGTTGCTCTAGAGGAGCTTCACTCGCTTCGCAAGCGGGCCGCGATCGCCGGGCTCGATGTCGAATTCGACCTGCTGGCCCTCGACGAGCGTACGACGGCCATCGGCCTGAATTTCGGTGTAGTGAACAAACACGTCTGGCTGGCCATCGCACGCGATGAAACCCCAGCCCTTCTCGTCGTTAAACCACTTCACAGTTCCTGATGCCACTGTGGGCCTCCTTGTTACGTTGGACCGAGAACTTCGGTCCAGAGGACCACAAACGGCAACCTCGTTCAGCCACGCTAGTACGCTTCGGCGCATTTGTCACGTGGAACTTTCTAGCGGCGAATAATCGTTCCCGCGGAGCCGTCTTCGACCTTCCAGCCCCGTGCGACTAGTTCGTCCCGCAAACGGTCCGCCTCAGACCAATTTTTACCCGCACGGGCCTCATCACGCTCCCGCACCAAAAGGGCTGTTTCCCCATCGATATCGGCTTTTTCTTCGCCACGCAGGGCCAAGCCCAGGCCCGCGAGCAAACTACCGATGGCGTGGGCCAGAGCGCGTCCCCGGTCCATTTCTCCCCCGTCGGCGGCCGCATTAGCGACCGTGAGAGCTTCGAAGAGGGTGGCGATGGCTTGGGGGGTGTCAAAGTCATTTTCGAGCAGGGCACCCACCCGGTCGAGGAGGGCCAAGGTCTCTTCGCTCCAGTTCAGTTCCCGCGATCGGGCGAAGTTCTCGCTCCGATGGACCGGCACATCGAAGCGACGAGCCATCGCATCGAAGCGCTCGAGGGAACGTTCAGCGTCGGCCACCGTGGTCGGTGTGACTTCGATCGGTGAGCGGTAGTGCGAGCGCAAGACGAGGAGTCGATACGCCCGCGAGTCGGTCTGGGCCAGCATGTCGGTCAGGGAGGTGAAGTTCCCGAGCGACTTACTCATCTTGTCGCCGCCCACCATGACCCAGCCATTATGGGCCCAGTGCTGGGCGAAAGGTAGGTCGAGCGCGCTGGCTTGCGCGCGCTCGTTTTCGTGGTGAGGAAATCTCAGGTCCATCCCACCGCAGTGGAGGTCAAAACCCGGTCCGAGGAGATCGAGGGACATAACGACACATTCGGTATGCCAGCCGGGCCGGCCATCACCGAAGGGGGCGGGCCAGGAAGGTTCACCAGGCTTGGCGTTTTTCCACACCGCAAAGTCCAGTGGTGAGCGCTTCTCGAGCACCATCTCCACGCGAGCACCAGCGCGCAGCGATTCCAGGGGCTGGCCCGCGAGGAGGCCGTAGTCCGCGACGCGCGACACGTCAAAGTACACGCCGTCACTGGTTCGGTAGGCAATGTTGCGCAGGATCAAGGAAGAAATCGTCTCAACCATGGCCGCTACGAATTCAGTCGCGTGCGGGGTGTGCGTCGGGCGTGCGACGCCAATCGCCGCCATGGCTTTCCACCAATGATCCTCGTACTCGCCCGCGACCTCGGCCTCCGTGCGACCATCGCGGTTCGCTCGGGCGATGATGTTGTCATCGATATCGGTGATGTTAGAGACGTAGGTGACCTCGAGACCGGTGTAACTCAGCCAACGTCTCAGTGCGTCCCACACCAGGGTGAATCGCCCGTGACCCAGGTGGGGAAAGTCGTAGACCGTAGGCCCACACACGTAGATAGAAACACGACCGGGGTCGCGCAGGCGAAGTTCTCGCACTGTGCCAGAGAGGGAATCGTAGAGACGGACCACTGTTCTAAACTAGGTCACTCATGGAAAACTCCTCTGCCACCCGCGCCGTAAGCCTGCCCGACAAGCCCACGCTCGACGGAATCGAAGGTGGTTGGATTGAGCGCTGGGACGCCGAACAGGTCTACGAATTCGACCGTAGCGCCACCCGCGAGCGGGTATTCAGCATTGACACCCCGCCGCCCACGGTCTCGGGTTCCTTACACATTGGCCACGTTTTTTCCTACACCCACTCCGACACCATCGCTCGATACCAGCGCATGCGTGGTCGCGCTGTGTTTTACCCCATGGGCTGGGACGACAACGGACTGCCCACCGAGCGGCGAGTCGAAAACTACTTTGGCGTTCGTTGCGACCCCTCACTGCCCTACGACGCAAATTTCGTTCCGCCGACGGCGCCCCCGGAGCAAAAACTCTCCATTTCGCGTAAGAACTTCGTCGAGCTCTGTCATCAACTCACCGCACGCGACGAAGAGGTGTTCAAGAACCTCTGGCGCCACCTCGGCCTCAGCGTTGACTGGTCCTTGGAGTACTCCACAATTTCCTCCTTGGCGCAAGGAGTCTCGCAGCGTGGTTTTCTGGCCATGTTGGCTCGTGGAGAGGTCTATTCTTCCGAGGCGCCGACCCTCTGGGATGTCGACTTTCGAACTGCGGTGTCCCAGGCAGAACTTGAAGACCGCGACCGACCCGGAGCTTTTCACCGTGTGCGCTTCGCCCATAGTGATGGCGTCAACTTCATTGATATTGAAACCACGCGGCCGGAGTTGCTCGCCAGTTGCGTAGCGCTCGTCGCGCACCCCGACGACGAGCGCTACCAGAAGTACTTCGGCACCACTGTGGTCACCCCGCTCTTTCACGTCGAAGTCCCCGTAGTCGCCCACGAACTCGCGGACCCCGAGAAGGGTTCGGGGATCGCCATGATTTGCACCTTCGGCGACACCACCGACGTCATCTGGTGGCGCGAATTACGACTACCAACCCGGGCGCTCATTGGACGCGATGGACGCTTCCTGCCCGCCGGCTTCGGTGAGGAGGGCTGGCCCTGTCGTGACCTGGCGGCGGCGCGGGCCAACTACGCACCGCTCGAGGGCAAGACGGTCAACCAGGTTCGAGCAGCCGTCGTCGCGGCGCTGACTGCGAGCGGTGAACTCATCGGTGAGGTTCGACCCATCACCCACCCCGTCAAGTTTTACGAAAAGGGTGAGCGGCCCCTCGAAATTGTGACCTCGCGTCAATGGTTTGTTCGCACTTTGGAACACCGCGACGAATTACTGCGTCGTGGCGACGAAATCATCTGGCACCCCGACTTCATGAAACACCGCTACCGCACGTGGGTGGAGGGCCTCAACACCGACTGGAATATTTCTCGCCAACGCTTCTTCGGTGTGCCCTTCCCCGCCTGGTACCCACTCGACCAACACGGCGATATTCTCTTCGACTCGCCGCTGCTGCCCGAACTCGCCGACCTACCCATTGATCCCTCGAGTGACGTGCCAGCCGGCTACCGCGAGGAGCAGCGAGGTCAGACCCTCGGCTTCGTGGGTGATCCCGACGTCATGGACACGTGGGCCACGAGTTCGCTTACTCCGCAGATCGCCGGTCGCTGGGGTAGCGATATTTTCGATCGCGTCTTTCCCATGGACATGCGTCCGCAGGCTCACGAAATCATCAGGACCTGGCTCTTTTCAACCGTCGTTCGCAGCCACCTCGAGCACCAGTCTCTGCCGTGGCGTCACGCCACTATTTCCGGCTGGGTGCTCGACCCCGACCGCAAGAAGATGAGCAAGTCCGTCGGCAACGTCGTGACCCCCATGCCGCTCATCGAGACGCACGGAGCCGACGCCCTGCGTTACTGGGCGGCCAGTGGTCGCCCCGGCACCGACACCGCCATTGACGAAGGTCAAATGAAGGTCGGACGCCGACTAGCCATCAAGGTCCTGAACGCGTCAAAATTCGCCCTCGGTCGCCTCGAGGGTCACGCGATTCCTCCGGTGAGTGCCGTCGAGTCACCGCTCGACCGCGATCTCCTCGGCGTCGTGGCCCAACTCATCACCGAAACCACCGCAGCATTCGATGACTTCGACTACGCCCGAGCCCTCGAGCGCACCGAGCAATTCTTCTGGACTTTTTGTGATGACTACGTCGAACTCGTCAAAGTCCGTGCCTACGGCGATAGCAATTCGGCCGACACGGCTAGCGCCCGAGCGACCCTCGCCATCACCCTCTCTGTGCTGCAGCGACTCTTCGCCCCCTTCCTTCCCTTTGTCACCGCCGAAGTGTGGTCGTGGTGGCACGAGAACTCCGTGCACGCCAGTGCGTGGCCGACGCTCGAGGAACTTGAAGATCGGCCCACCACCGAAAATCCCGGTCGGCTGTACCGGCAGGTGGCCGAAGTATTAGGTCTCGTGCGTCGAGAAAAGACGACCGCTAAGGTCTCGCAGAAAGCGGAAATCGCCAGTTGCGTGGTGAAGGCGACTGACGAAGTCTGGCGCTGCGTGAGTGATGCGCGAGGTGACCTTCTGGCCGCAGCGTCCATTCACGAACTGTCCCACCAACTCAGTGACGACGATCTCGCGGTCTCGGTTAGCTTCGTCGAGAGTTAATTCACCACCGAGCTGTCGCTCGAAAGTCGCACGACGACGGACGTAGAGCTCACGTCGTAATAGGCAAATTGCCCCCACGCCCGGGCCAGGGCGGCCGAGCGCTCCTTCGACCAACCCACGAGCGCCACTCCAGCCTCGCTCGGCCAGTGGCCCGAAGGGTCACGACCTGCACTCAGGAAAACTGATTGGCCCATACGCGCCAACTGCTGCAACAGAGCCGTTTCGCGTTGGGTGTTCACTTCGGGACTCTGTTCTACGGAGAAGGGATTATGGGCCGTCACCACCGAGAAGGAGCCGTAGGTGAGCGCAGCCTCCTGGGCGCTGACCCACTCGCCACTCTCGGCGCGTATTTCGAGCAGGGTCGGGGGGACTTGGTAGGCCGCGGCCAAGGCGGGGGTCAGCGTTGGTCGCGCCGTCACCGCACGGCAGAAGGCCACCACCGCTCCAGTTGTTGATGAGGTGCGCGGTGAGGCCGTGACGTCGAAAGCGTGCTGCGTCAGCGGAAGCTCGATGTAGTGCACGGGGGCGAAGGCCCGGCGCCGGAACTCCGACACGAAGGTTCGCGCCACGTGGAAATCCACGAGGGTGTCGTTGCGACCCTGCACTACCAAGAATGGCGGAGCCGTCTCGTGAATATGCTCCATGGGCGATGCGGTCAGAAAAAGACTGGGGTCGTCGGCGAAGTTCTTATGCATGACTCTGGTCTCGAGCCACCGTCGCAGAGCCCGACCATTACCGTTCCACGCCTCGTCGTCACCGGTCATCTCCAACACACCGTAAAAGGGAACGCAGCCAATAGTAGAGAGGTCTCGCTCGGTCGCAAGATCGCTGGGTCGCCACGTCGACGTCGTTGAGGTGAGGGCCAGCAGGGCCGCCAAATGGCCACCGGCCGAAGCGCCCGAGACAACCACTCGTTCGGGGTCACCGCCGTACTCACTGATGTGCTCCTTCACCCACGCCAGTGCCCGCGTGGCGTCATGAATCTGCGCCGGCCAAGGCGCGGCTGGGGCCAAGCGGTAATTCATTGACACAATGACGAAGCCGTGACGTAGGAGTTCGTGCAACATGGGTCGACCCTGTTCACGCTTGTCACCAAATACCCACGCGCCTCCGTGAATAAAGAGCATCACGGGGGCGTTGGGTGGCGTCGAGGGATCGCGCCAAATATCGAGACGGTTGCGAGCTTCGGGGCCGTAGGCGAGATTGGGGTCGTAGAGCATGTCGCGAGGGTGCACCGAAATCTGCAGCAAGGTCCGCCACCACGTCCCAAAGAGCGCGTCCCGGCGACGCGGTGCCGTCAGCACCAGCTGCGTGTTGGCGGCCAACGCACGTCGCACCACGTACGGCGCGTAAAAGGAAATGACTACCAGTGTCAGGTTGATCAGCACCACCACCACCGCGACGACAACAAAAAGGTCACCCGCCCAATGTTGCGCCGGCCAGCCCCACCAAGCCTGGAAAACCACGAGGGCAGTTTGGACAATCGCTGCTTGACCGGCCAACTCGGCGGCGGGCCAACCCACCGGAAATGAGAAGACCCCAAGAAAACCTCGATGTGATGGCCGAAGAGCGGTTAATCCCGAGACGAGCAAGAAGACTGAGAACGCCAGCGACGCATAGACCATAAACCATTGTCCTTGTTTGAACGGGTGGTGAGCAACTTTCCTATGATGAACAACATGACCGCGCCCATGCCACCATCCCTGCAACGCCTCGATGGCACCGTCGGGGTGTGGACCTTCGCGCAGGAGACCTTGCCCGCCGCCCAGAGTGGCGAGATCGCAGCTGAGCTCGAGGAGCTCGGTTTCGCCGCTATCTGGATTCCTGAGGCCTGGGGTCGCGAAGCGTTCACCAACGCGGCGTTGCAATTAGCAGCCAGCTCCACCATTACCGTCGCTACCGGTATCGCCAATATCTGGGCGCGCGACGCCGTTGCTGCGGTTAACGCCTCCAAGACCTTGAACGCCGCGTTTAATGACCGCTTCCTGCTGGGTCTCGGCGTGAGCCACCAGCCCCTCGTCCAACGCATGCGCGGCCACGACTACGCGGCGCCACTGAACGCCATGCGCGAGTACCTGACCGCCATGAACGAAGCCCCCATGGCCGCTCCCGAGGGTCACCATCCCGCCGCGCGCGTCATCGCCGCACTCGGCCCCAAGATGCTCGCGCTCGGTGCCGAACTCGCTGACGGTGTCCACCCCTACCTCGTCACGGCCGAACACACCGCCACTGCCCGAGCGGCCGTCGGCGAGAAGTTCGTTGGAGTAGAGCAGGCCGTCGTACTCGGACAGAGTCGCGACGTCTTTCTGGCTCGAGCCCACGCCCACCTCGATATGTACACCGGCCTAGCTAACTACCGAAATAACTGGTTGCGGATGGGCTTTACCGAGGCAGATTTTGTTCGAGGCGGCAGCGATCGCCTCTGTGATGCGCTCGTAGTGCACGGCGACGAGGCCGCCATCATGGCCAGTGTCGACGAGCACCGGTCGGCGGGGGCCAATCACGTCTGCCTTCAGGTCCTCACCGATCCTGAAGCACCCGTGCCCCACGAGGACTGGCGCCGTATCGGCGCCGCCATCGACCAATGAGTGGTAGTGGCATCGTCGTGACGCGGGATTTTCCCGTCGGGGTGAGTCAATTGTGGGATGAACTCCGCCAGATTGATCGGCACGTCCTATGGATGGCTGACGCCGTTGCCCTCACCTTCACCACCGACCAACGAGAGGGCATTGGCACAACTTTTCACTGTCGCACCAAGGTCGGTCCCTTCGTCACCACCGACACCATGACCGTCACCTCGTGGACTGATGAGCGCGAGATGGGCGTTACCCACCGAGGATTAATTACTGGCGAGGGCCTCTTTTCAATCGTGGATCTCGGTGCGGGGAAATCACGGCTCGAATGGCGCGAAAATCTACTTTTCCCGTGGTGGGCTCTCGGTGGTCTCGGTGCGCGAGTCGCCCGACCAGTTCTACGACTACTTTGGCGCGGTAACTTACGGCGCCTCGAACGCCAGATCTGCGGAAATTAATTCGGCGTTTCGCCCGGGCCGTAAATCACGACGTCGCTCTGCCGGCGACGCGAAACGAGCAGTCGCAGCGGCAGAGCCGTGACGAGGAGCAGTGCCACCACACCCGCAGCCACCAGTGGCCACAGGAAACTCAGTTCCAAAAATGAGCGTACGAGTCCCCCCACGAAGCCGTGGGCGACCCAGTTTGAAGCAAGCACTGGGACGAAGGCAATGGGGTAGAGAATGACCGGGGCAATCCATACCGCACCCAAACGCCGTCGGTAACCCAACAGCACACCGGTCGTGAGTGACGCCCCCAGAATCGCCCATTCGCCCGCACTCGAGTGACGTCCGTTCGCGACGATGAGACGGCACGCGCCGTAGGTAACGACCAGCGCCCAAAGAAACAGTATGGCCCCCGCCTTGCCGCGGGACTCTTCTCGAAGCCGGTAAACGTAGCGTGATGCCATGCTTGGAACTTAGCAATTCTGGACTGGTTGGACGCAGGTCTGCTCGCGGGTACGCTCACTACGTGAGTCACGGAACCATCGTCATACTCGGCTCCGGAGAAACCGCTCCCGGTATGGTCAAGGTTCACCGAGCGATTCTGGATTCCCTCGAGACTGTTCGTGGAGTTACCCTCGACACGCCCTACGGCTTTCAGGAAAATGTTCCCCAACTCACGGAAAAAATAACAAGTTTTTTTGCCACCTCACTCACCACAACTCTGAACCCCGCGAGCCTCACCTCCTTCGAGAAGACCACCGAGTTGCAGCACGAGATTTTTCGTGATCTTCTCCGAAACGCGAACTACGCCTTCGCGGGCCCCGGCAGCCCCAGCTACGCTCTGAAACAGTGGCTCCCCCTAGGGCTCGGTGAGTTGCTCGAAGATGTTCTAGCGAGAGACGGCGTCGTGTGCTTTTCATCCGCGGCGGCCCTCACCTTGGGCGAGCGAACGGCACCCATCTACGAAATGTACAAAGTCGGCGACCCGCCATCCTGGTTGCCGGGCCTCGACCTTCTGCGCGTTGCCGGCCTGCGCTGCGCCATCATCCCCCACTTCGATAATGCCGAAGGGGGAAATCACGACACGCGCTTTTGCTACCTCGGTGAACCCCGACTCCTACGCCTCGAAGCGCTCCTCGACCCCGAGATCGCCGTATTGGGCGTCGATGAACACACGGCCGTCATCATTAACCTCACAGCGGACAGTCTCGAAGTGCGCGGTCGAGGCGCCGCGTACTGGCGCAGTGGTGGCACGCAACGCACTCTCGAACAGGGAGCCCCCATTCCCCTGTCCGCACTGCGCAACAGCCCACCACGACCAGCGCGCACGGTCGAGGTCGATAGTGCGTGGCTAGAAACTCCAGAATCGCTCGGCGAAATTGTCCTCACCGGTGGGCCCGACGCCACCGTCGCACTAGCCCGACTCGTTCAAATGGCCGCCACCGGCGGAGCTGGTTTCATCGAAGCCGCACCCCTAGTGGACGGCATCCTGGCGGCCCGAGCGGTCGCTCGCGCCGCCAAACTATTTGACTTATCAGATCAGCTTCGAGACCTCTTGACGAACAATGCCATCGAGGTCAGTGACACCGCCGACGGCGTCACCTGGTCCCTACGCTCCGAGTAATTCTTTCACGAGCGTGCGGACTCGGACGTCGATGTCGTCGACGATTCTCGCTACCGCGTCTTCGTCCTGTCCCGCGGGGTCCTCAATGGGCCAGTCCTCGTAACGCACCCCGGGAAAGATGGGGCAGGCGTCCCCGCAGCCCATGGTGATAGCAACCGTGGCTCGGCGCACATCCTCGGCGACTAAAACTTTTGGTGCTTCTCGAGTCGCGTCGTGCCCCCGGTCGGCCAGCACCTTGACCACGACTGGGTTCACCGAAGTACCAGGCTCGGAGCCGGCGGAGAGGGCCTCAATCGCCTCACCGGCGTAGGCGGCGAGCAAAACTCGGGCCGCCATTGAGCGACCGGCATTGTGTACGCAGACGAAAAGGACGACGGGTTTGCTCATCACAACATCATAGGAAGGCCGTCGAGTAGTTTCGAAAACATGGGAATTTATAGAAGTTTTCTCGCACCGCGACTGGTGGATTTGGCCTGCGGATCACCCGCCATGGCCTCGTGGCGAGTTCGCTGCGTCGAGGACTTGGAAGGCTCGGTCGTTGAAGTGGGCTTCGGTGCGGGTCGTAATCTGCCGCTGTATCCCGCGACCGTGACCTCACTCGTCGCCGTTGAGCCCTCGCCCGTGATGCGTCAGCGAGCCCAGCCACGCCTCGCGCAGTCCCCTATTCCCTTTACCTGGGGCGGACTCGACGGACAAAAGATTGACCTGCCCGACGACTCGTGTGACGCCGCGGTGGTGACGTTTTCGCTATGCACCATCGCCGATCCACGCCTCGCCCTTCGCGAACTGCGGCGCGTAGTTCGCCCCGGTGGCGAGCTGCGCGTTCTCGAACACGGACGCGCACCGGATGACCGCGTCCTTCGCTGGCAGCGTCGTCTCGATGGCTTCGAGCGCCGCGTGGCAGACGGTTGTTCGCTGATTAATGACCCCGTCGCCTGCGTCCAGGACTCGGGGTGGATTCTGACCTCCACCTACCAGCGCTACGTCCGGGGTCCGAAGCCCTGGTGCTACTTCAGCAGTCTGCGGGCTCACTAGGACAACGTCCCTGGCTGGTCTAGCCTTGGTCGGGTGAAGGCCGAACACAGTCTGATTATTGGCACCTTCAATCCGCCCCACGAAGGTCACCACTTTTTGATTGATACGGCCGCGCGATCGTCGAAATCACTCACCGTGGTCGTCCTCGGTTCGGAGCGCGAAGCCATCCCCATTGCCACACGAGTACGTTGGCTGCGCGAGGCGCACACCTGGTACCCCCACGTGACCTTCGTCGGCGCCTTCGACCCCCACCCCGTGGACCTGAGCGACGCACCAGTGTGGGATTTGCACGAACGGGTCATTCGCGATGCGCTCGGTCAGACCGGAAATTTGTCGCCCGTCGACGCCATTTTCACCCCGGCCTCCTACGGCCCAGAACTCGCTCGGCGATTCAACGCCCATCTCGTGAACCTCGGTAACTCCCGGGAACCCTTCTTCTACTCGTCGTCCGACATTCGCCACGACCCGGTCGCCCACTGGGACGACGTGCGAGCCAACGTCCGAGGCTGGATCGCCAAGCGAGTCGTGGTAGTTGGTGCGGAATCCACGGGCACGACGACCCTAGTGAAGCGTCTGCGCGACGAGTATCGTCAGCGAGGTGGCCCCTACGGTCTCACCCAATGGGTGCGTGAATTCGGTCGCGATATGTCGTGGATCAAACTCAACAAACTGCGGGCCGAGCGAGCTTTGACCAACGACAGCGAGCCCACCATGTGGGACGTCGACTGGTCCGACAAGGATTTTGTTGAAATTGTTCGCGAACAGAACCTCTTGGAGGACCACGCCGCCTCACTCGGTGGACCCCTTCTGCTCTGCGACACCGACTCTTGGGCGTCGCTGATCTGGCAAGAGCGTTATCTCGGCAGGTCCACCCAGGACGTCGCCGCTTTTTCCCAACACCAGCCACGTGCGCTATACATCTTGACCACCCACGAAGGCGTTAGTTTCGAACAAGATGGTGTGCGCGACGGCGAGCACGTGCGCATGGACATGACTCAGCGTTTTCGTGAAGCCCTCGGTGATCAGGGCACCCCGTGGATAGAACTCTCTGGCCACGATCACGAAGCGAGAGTTCGCGCGGCCATTGCGGCCATTGATACTGCCCTGCAGGAACCTTGGCGCTGCGCCCCCTAGGGACGTTCGCGGCGGCGCAGCTCCTGATCCAGTGACGCTGGATCGCTCCCCTTCGCCCGCAGTAACAAGAGCGTGTGAAACCACAGATCTGCGACTTCACTCACGAAACGTTCATCCGTCTCGCTGAGGGCGGCCACCACCACTTCCGTCGCTTCTTCTCCCACCTTCTGCGCGATAGCTCCAATACCGGAAGAGAGTTGACGTACCACGTAAGAATCGCGTGAGCCGGCGGCCTCGCGTTGCAGAATTTTTCGCCACAGCCAGGGCGTGAAGCACGAGGTGGAGCCGTCGTGACAAGCCGGGCCCTCGGGTTGGACTCGTACAACGAGTGCGTCGTCGTCACAGTCGGGTGAAATTTCCACCACGTGCATCAGGTTGCCCGACGTCTCCCCCTTCTGCCAGAGCTGCTGGCGTGATCGACTCCAAAAAGTAACCAGGCCCGTCGAACGGGTGAGGGCGAGGGCCTCGTCGTCCATCCAGCCCAGCATCAGCACCTGACTGGTCTGGTCATCTTGAATAATTGCCGCGCGCAGTGCGGGAGTACTCATACGTCTGTCTCCTCGTAGGGGCGCAGAGTCACGCCGGTTTCCAGTATGGTCCGTCGGATAGCCGGGAAGTTCGCGGGGTCGTCATGAACAATGGATGCCACGAGGGCTGCTTCGGTCACTTCCAGAACCTCGGCGACGTGCGCGGCACTGCCCGCTCCGCCCGAGGCTATGAGCGGTATCTGAACGAGTCCGCGTAGAGCTCGCAAGGTGGCAAGGTCGTAACCGCTGCGCTCCCCGTCGAAATTGATCGAGGTCACGAGCAATTCCCCCGCGCCACGTTCTTCGGCTTCCACGGCCCAGGCCTCGAAGGAGCGCTCGGTAGCTCGACTGCCGCCGTGGGTAAAAACCACCCCATCCGCGACGTCCATCGCCACCACCACGGCTTGACTGCCGTAACGCTCGGCAATGCGCGAAATGAGTTCCGGCGTTTCGATAGCCGCCGAATTAATCGAGACGCGGTCCGCCCCGGCATCGATAATTCGGGTGGCGTCATCAACGCTTCGAATTCCACCGCCCACCGTGAATGGGATATTCACGACGTCGGCTACTCGGGCCACGACGTCGATCATCGTTGATAATTCATTCACCGTGGCCGCAATGTCGAGGAAAATTAATTCGTCGGCTCCACCCCGGCTGTACGCGGTCGCCAAATCTACGGGATCACCAACATCGCGTAAGCCCACAAACTTCACACCTTTCACCACGCGGCCGTGCGCGACGTCCAGACAAGGAATTAGGCGGCGGAAAGGCATGCGGCCAACCACCTCTCACCGACGAGACCGCTCTTTTCCGGGTGGAACTGCACACCGGTGAAAGATCCGTACTCGCACACCGCGGCCACGCCCTCGGCCGTAGCCGTGGTGTGCGGAGAGATTGCCTCGAAACTGTGCGCAAAGTAAAAGGCTTCGTTCCAGGGTTCAACCAAGGACCAACCGAGGCGAGGTACCATACAGCCCTCAACCCGGCGAACGTGCCCTTCAATCAGGCCCAGGGTCGCCACCCCGTCATCTTCGTCGGTGTGCTCGAGGGCCAACTGCATACCGAGACAAATACCCAGGGTGAACTTCTCATTCTTGAAACGACGTCGCAGGGCGTCGGCGGCTCCGGACTCGCGTAAGACCGCCATGGCGCTTCGGGCCGACCCCACGCCGGGGAGAATAACTTGATGAGCGTCGTAGATGCTGAGGGGATTATTGGTCACTACCGTGGTTATCCCGAGGCGGTGGAGCGTCGCTCGAACGGAGCGGGTGTTACCCGCTCCGTAGTCCACGATGACCACATCGCTCACAGTGAGCCCTTTGTCGATCTGATTTCGTTTCCGTCAATCTGTAGCGCCATCGCCAGAGCGCGGCCGACGGCCTTAAAGGCGCCTTCGGCCACGTGGTGTGCGTTCTCGCCCGAGGCTGTCACGTGGAGGGTCAATTTTGCTGTTTGGGCGAATGATTCCAGACCGTGTGTCGCCATACCCGGATCCGGGCTGATGGAGAGTTGACTCACCGGTCGACCAGAGAGGTCGACCACCGCGTGCGCGAGGGCCTCATCCATCGGGACTCGAGCTTCCCCGTAACGCACCAGCCCGCGACGCTCACCAAGAGCCAGATTCAGCGCATCACCGAAGGCTCGCATGAGGTCTTCCACCGTGTGATGATCACCGGTTTCGTGGTCGCCCACACCCACAATGCGTAGGTCAATCCCACTGTGAAAGGCCAACTGAGTCAAGAAGTGGTCGTAGAGCCCACTACCGGTGTCAACGTAGACGCGGCCCGAGCCTCGCAGGCGTAGACGAACGTCCATGCGGGTCTCGCCAGTAATTCGGCGGTGCCGCACCAGGTCGTCGGTCGCAACCTCGCCCACACGAACGGCGTCGAGGGCCGCCAGCAGGGCGTTGTCATCGATTTCGTCGCGAACCGAAATTCTCACCGCCCCAGCAAAAGCCCGTACCACGATCCCCGCGGGGAGCAGTGACGCGACGAAATCCTCGGGATTATCCATGGGGATGTAGAGAAAATTGGTGTGTGACGGGAGCGCCACCAGACCCCGAGACCGTAATTCTCCCGCGAGGCGCTCACGCTCGCCGATTTGCTCGGTCACATTTGGCGGTGAAGCGAGGGCGGCGAGGGCCAATGTGGCCGAGAGCGACGACACCGATAGAGGCGCGAGGCGCGAACTTAAAACCGCCGCGAGGGGTGGCAGCGCCAGGGCGTAGCCCACGCGAGCACCCGCTAGGCCGAAGGCCTTGGAGAAGGTTCGCAGCACAATCGCTCCGCGGTCAATCCACTCCAGGGCATCTACTTGCGCGTAGTCGGCGTAGGCCTCATCGATAACGAGTTGCCCCGGCACGCTGGGTACGTCGGGGAGCTCACCGGTGGGGTTATTGGGGCGACACACGTAGACCAGATCAGCGCTCAGCGGATCGGCCACCATCTCCGCACCGGCCATGCCAGCCGCGAATCTGTACATGGAGTAGCTGATCGCCGGCACCGTGGCCACCGCCCCATTCGCGGCGAAGGTACGAGCGCACAGAACGATGAGTTCATCACTCCCGGCGCCGAGCACAACGTAGTCGAGGGGTAGCTGATGATAATTAGCGATGGCCTGACGCAATTCGAAGTAGCGACCCCGGTCGTACTCATTGATGTCCGCCAGAGCTCCCGCAATGGCTTGCGGTCGAGCCGACGCCGGCGGGACCGGGGGCACGTTGCCGTCAAAGCGGAGAATGCTCGAAGGTGGTAGGCCAACCCGAGCAGCGATTTCCGCGGTTGAAGGCGGCCACTGATACTGCACGAGGGAGGGAGGGATAGTCATCGGCGGGCCGTCTTTCCGTGGTGGGGGAGACCTTCTAGTTTCGCAAAGGCCTCGATGATGGGCGCCAAATTAGCGAGTCCCGATTCACTGATGCGCTGAACAGTCGTCGCCTTTAAGAAAGTCTCGAGTCCGAGACCTCCGGTGGTCGTGCTCCAGCCGCCGGTCGGTAAGACATGATTACCACCGGTGGCAAAATCCCCCGCCGGCACCGGAGAAAAGCGACCGACGAAAACCGCGCCGGCATTGCGAATACGCCCAGCCAGAGATTCGGCCTGTTCACCTAATAAAAAGACGTGTTCCCCAGCGTGGGCCTCAACGGCGCGCAGCGCGGCTTCAAGGTCCGAACCGACTCGAACCACGTGGCCGAGAGAATCCGGTCCGTGCTCCATTTGTGCGGCCAGTTCTTCCTCAATAATCCACTCTTCTACCCCGTCATCGGCCACGACGACGATGTCGCTCGGTCCCGCTGGCAGGTCAATTGCGACGTCACGCGACACCGTGATTTTTGCTTCGTTCACGGGCCCGCCACCGGGGCCAACAATGATGTCCACCTTGCCAATGGATTCGGTTCCGTAGGCCATGGCCGCAATTGCCTGTACGCCACCCACCGCCCAGACTTCATCAATGCCGAGCAGGGTCGCCGCCGCTTTCACCAGGGCTGCGCCACTCGGTGGGGTGCACACAATGATTCTTTCTGCACCAGCGACCTGGGCTGGTACCCCACACATAATCAGCGACGACACCAAATTTTTGGGCACGTAAATTCCGACGCTACGAATAGCTGTCCAGCGACGTTCCAAGATGACTCCGGGGTTCACCTCGAGGGTCAGATCCGAAGGTCGTTGGGCCGCGTGCCACCTGCGAACGGCGTCGGCTGCTCGAAGAACTTCTGCTTCGGGCAGACCCGGTCCCGCGACGGCGGGTCGAGGGGCAGATTCAGAACCTCCATCGAAGTAGTTCGACCAGTCCGCGACGGCGACATCACCACGACTACGAACGTCATCGATAATTGACTGCACCGTAAAGTCTCGACTCATCAGGGCACCATCCTCTCAACGGGCAGGGTCAAAATAGACGAGGCGCCCAGTGCCTCTAGTTGTGGCAGGAGCGACCAGATAGCAACGGCTGGTACGAGGGCGTGAACGGCCACGGTCCCGTTCGCGGCCAGGGGCATAACGCTGGGCGAGCCCTTAGTAGGGAGTAGGGCAATCATTTCATCCAATTTTTCCGCCGGAACGTTGCACAAGAGGTAACGATTGGCTCGGGCATTAACAACCGAACCGAGCACCGTGGTCAAGGTTGATCGAGCTTCGTTAGTCGCTTGGCCACTTCGACCAATGAGTACAGCCTGAGACTCGAAGAGAACTCCCAGAGTTCGTAAGCCATTGCTGCGCAGGGTCGAACCCGTCGACACGAGGTCCACAATTGCTTCGGCCAACTGGAGGCGAGGAGCAATCTCAACCGATCCCGAGACTGGAATAAATTCGGCCGTCACGCCAGACTTCGCGAGCGCGGTGGCCGCGAGATAGGGGTGCGAGGTGGCAATACGTCGTCCTGAGAGATCGGCCAAGGTGGTCGCACTGTCCTCATTTGGAACTGCCGCCTGCAACGAGCAGGAGCCAAAACCAAGTTCCAAGAGAACGTCGACTGCGCTACGTCGTTCCGCCACCAGATCGAGTCCCGTAATGCCGCAGTCGACCACTCCGTCTTGCACGTATTCCGGCACATCATCGGCACGAACGAAGAGGATGTCGATATCGGCGTTTCGACAGTGGGTAATTAGCACCCGCTCGCCCGGTTCCTCGGGGGCGAGACCGCTCGCTTCGAGTAACGACCAGGAGGGCTCGCGGAGTCGACCCTTGGAAGGAATGGCGATGGTAAAGCGCCGCGTCATACCTGGCTCCGATCCAAGATGGCGCGGTATCCGCCCTCGCCGTGCCGCACCCACTGAGCGACTCTGGTCACCGTGGCCGTTGACGCTCCAGTGCGTCGGGCAATCTCGAGGTAGGGCACCTGCTGATCAACCAGTTGCGCCACTTCCCAACGTTGGCCGAGCGCTTCGAGCTCACTTCGCGTGCAGAGATCCTTCAGGAACAGACTGGCGAGGTCGGTACTATCGAGGGAAGCGATCACCGCCACGAGCTCCGCGATTCGATCTGCTCGTGGCTCAGATACATTTCGATTTGACATAGTAGTATGTTAATACGCTAAAACATAAGAGTGCAAATCATCCCCGCAGTCGACCTCCTCGGTTTCGACGCCACCCGCCTCGAGCAGGGTGACTTCGAGCGCGAGCTCTTTCGAACCCCGAGTGAGGAATTCGTGAGGCGTGTCGCCGCGACTCGGCCTCCCCTCATTCATCTCGTCGATCTCGACGGAGCTCGAACGGGTCAACCACGACTGGACGTGCTGGCACGCTGCATTGGTGCCGCGGGCGAAACTCCTTTGCAAATTTCCGGTGGCGTGCGTACTCTGGCAACCGCTGAAGCGATTTTCTCCCTTGGTGCTGCTCGCGTGCTTATCGGAACCGTCGCCTTCCAGGACGCAACGACATTAGGTACTTTCGTAGAGGCCTTCGGAAACCGGCTTGCGGTCACCATCGATGTTCTCGACGGTCGACTCAAGGTTGGGGGTTGGCTCGACAGCACACCACTCAGCGTTGACGACGCCATTCGCCACTGCGTCGATAGCGGCGTCACCAGAATTCTCGGCACCGCAATTGACCGCGACGGCACCATGGCCGGACCCGACCTCAACCTCTATCGCCAACTCTGCGCCTCGCCCTTGGCTGTCATCGCTGCCGGAGGTATTCGCGGCCAGGACGACGCGGACATCCTCGCTGCGATAGGTTGCGAGGCCGCGGTCATTGGACGCGCTTTTGCCTCTCAGTTCGGAGTCAATATTGAGTCACTATAAAAATCGGCCCATCCCAAAGGACTCGGAAGGAAGTCCCTCGGCCTAGAGACAGAATTACTATTCGAAGAATGTAGCGAGCGACGCGATTTCCTAGTACTTTGGCGAGTATGAATGAGACCATTTCCACTACCATCACCGCAGCCCTGAGCAATCGCCTGCTTCTTAGCCACCCCTTCTACCAACGTTGGGAAGCCGGTGAGCTGGACCTCAGTGAACTCACGTCCTACGCCGAGCAGTACCGCTTCTTCGAAGCCATGTTGCCCAGCTTCCTGTCGAAACTGCAGGACTCGCTGCCCGAGGGCATGGCTCGCAGCAGCGTCGCCGCGAACTTGGCTGACGAAATTTCATCCCCCTCACACCTCGAACTCTTCGAGACTTTCGCCCAGGCTTTCGCGGCGGAGGATGCAGAAATCTCACCCGCGATGGCGAACTTGTTGGCCGCCTACGACAGCGTCCTGCACGGGAGTGCCGCTCAGGCCCTCGCCGGACTTTTCGCCTACGAGACGCAGGGTGCCGCCATTGCAGACTCTAAGGCTGATGGACTGGCCCGCCACTACGGAGCTTCGGGTGCCGCGCTCGACTTTTGGCACGCGCACGGATCGATTGAAATCGACCACGCCGCCTGGACTCTCGATGCACTCGAATCCCTCGAGCCCACGCTTGAAGAAGTGGCCAGTGGCACGCGGATCGTCGCCGATGCCTGGTGGGCATTTCTCGACGAGCGCAACGAACTCGTTGCTGCGTAACTTTTCAACGAGGACCGCGGCATGAGTTCTGGCGCTGTGCCATCAGAACCGACGCGGGAAGAATTGGAAGAGACCATTCGCGACCTTCGCAGTCAGATTGCTCGCCTGCGTGAGGAGCTACGTCTCGTCCAGCGAGATCGGCACGAGACACCGCCTCACTATCTGTAGCCCGCAATCTGCAAGGTGGGGCTCAATCCCTTCCCCCCACCGTTTCAGTAGTAGGTTTTTAATGCGGAGAGGTGCTCTGACTTCTGATTAAAGGACGTCGCATGGGAACTGGAAAATTGCTCAAAATCTTAGGCGGAGTATTGCTCGTCGCTGCTGGCGGCTTCGTTATGAGTTCAGTAGATGCGAGCGCGGTGACGAAAAAACTCCCTTCAATCACCGTCTCCCCCGCCACGAATCTGATGAACGGTCAGAGCGTCAAGGTAAGCGGTAGTAACTTTGTGCCCAAGGACTCGCTGTATATCGTCGAATGTCTGCTTCATGCCTCGGGGCAAAAACAGTGCAACATCGTTTCTATCTCGTCGGCCAAAGCATCATCGACGGGTGTCCTGGCACCCACGACCTTTCACGTCATCACTGGGAAAATTGGTACCGGTACCTGCGGCACATCGAAAACCGACCTGGCAGCATGTGACATCAGCGTCGGAACCATTCAGGGGACCGACACTGCGACGGCACCAATTAAATTCATGGCTCCCTCAGTCAAAAAATAGTTCGTCCCCATGGCATATGCGAGTCTGAACCGACAGCGCAGCGCATTTGCCGCAATTCTCTTCGTTCTCTATCTCACATTCCTCGACAACACTCTGACCAGCCCACTGCTCGCCTCCATCCAATCAGATTTGGGTTCGGGGGTCGTCCAGTTGCAGTGGGTGGTCGGTGGCTACGCCCTGGCCTTCGCCACCTTGATGATGCTCAGTGGAGTACTCAGCGATAACTTCGGCCGCAAGCGTGTTCTGCTCGGCGGTATCGCCATATTCAGTGGTGGATCAGTTATCTGTGCAGTGGCCCCAAGCACCAGTTGGCTCATAGCCGGGCGCGTCATCATGGGCGTGGGGGCAGCAGCGAGTGAGCCGGGGACTCTTTCGTTCATACGTCAGCTCTTCTCCGATGAGCACCAACGAGCTCGAGCTTTGGGCGTGTGGGGGGCCGTCTGCGCCCTGGCTCTGGCGACGGGGCCCGTCGTCGGCGGACTAGCCCTGAGCGCCTGGTCGTGGCGGGGAGTCTTTTGGTTCAACCTCCTTCTCGGACTCATTGCCCTCGTCTGGGCGGGTCGTGTCGTACCTGAAAACAAGAGAGCAACGCCTCGTCGTCTTGATCTTCGAGGCTTTGCTCTCGGCAGCGCTTCCTTAGGACTCGCCACCTTCACCACAATCTCCGGAGAAACCACTGGTTACGTGAATCGCACCACCGTGATTATGTTCGGACTCAGCCTTCTGCTCTTCGGGGCTTTTTTCATCGTTGAGCGCTCATCTCCTGATCCTTTCTTGAACCCGCGCTACCTGCGCAATCCCGACTTCGCTCTAGCTCTTGTGGTCGCCTTCGTTAGCTTCTTCGCCGTTCTCTCACTCTTCTTTTTCACCACGCTCTATCTCGAAATTGTGGTGCAGGTCACGACCAACCAAATCGCGCTCACCTGCGTGCCCCTACTGCTGAGCATGTGCACGGGGGCCCTGTGGTCGGGTCGCTGGAGCGCCAGCGAAGGCAACCGCTCACCAATGATGACGGGTTGTCTCATAGCCGGTATCGGTTTTCTCGCGACCAACTTCGTGCTCGCCCCGCACATGTCACTGATCGAGCTCAGCGTGGCCATGGCCGTTGCGGGGTTAGGACTCGGGATTGTTATTGTTCCCGCCAACGCCTCGGCGCTCGCAGGATTACCAGCTAGCCAGTCGGGGGTCGCGGCCTCCCTTGTTAATACCGCCCGAGAAATTGGGGCGGTAGCGGCCGTAGCCATTTTGGGCTCCGTCGTGAACGGCCAGTTGACCGTCCAGCTCACGAAAAAACTTATCGAAATAGGCGTCCCCCAGTCGTATCGCAATCAAATCCTCTCGGCGGTGACCACGGGTTCGGCGGCGGGCGAGGCCGCACACTACGAAAAGTACGGCGGAGAGATCGCCGTGATTGTTCGTAAAGTTCTTCTGGCAGCCAATGACGCTCTCGCCCAAGGACTGTCCTTCGCCCTACTTTCGGCGAGCGGTCTGCTCTTTGCTACGGCCCTCGTGATTTACCTCATGTCGCGACCGCACTCAACTGAGGTCGCAGACTGGTCAACTTCCTACATCCAGTAGTTGACGAACATTACGAATACGGGAGTCGGGCCTAGTCTTCTTCGCCGGTCCAGGGGGTGGTAGCTTCCCCCGCGAGAACCGTAGCAACGACAGCAATATCTTTAATCTTCATGGGGTCAACTCGCAAAGGGTTCTCGGCTAAGACTGTGAAATCAGCCCACTTGCCGACCTCAATCGAGCCCAGCATTTCGTCACGCTTCATGAGAATCGCGGAGCCGAGAGTTACCGCCGCCAACGCTTCGTTGGCCGTGATGCGCTCCCCCTCACCCTGGACGTGACCGCTACGCGTCACTCGATTGACTGCGCACCACATAGTAAAGAGCGGACTCACTGGTGTCACGGGGTGGTCGGAGTGGAGTGAAATGGCCACACCCTCGCGCAGCGCAGTGGCCGCGGCGTCCATTCTTCGCGACTTGTCAAAACCCATGGTCCTCGTTCGATGAATGTCACCCCAGTAGTAAATGTGGTTAGAAAAAATATTCGCCGCCACTCCCATGGCCGCCATTCGACGCATCATCGCGGGCGACGCCATCTGGCAGTGTTCCAAGCGATGACGATGATCCGGCCGAGGCGCCGCGATCAGAACTCGCTCGAGGGCGCGCAATACCACTTCGGTCGCGTCATCGCCATTGGTGTGAATCGCGATCTGAAAATTAGCGTTGTGGAAGGGAGTAATTTTCTCAATGACGTCGTCCTCGTTGAGAATGAGAAAACCATGATCGTCACCACCGCAATAGCCCGGCCACTTCAGTGCTCCCGTGTAGCCCTGAATGGAACCATCGGCAATCCACTTCAGCGGGCCCAGAGTGAATCGTTCATTGGAGGCAGAGCGAAGATCTTTCATGAGTGGCAATAAGGCCTCGGGGGACATCCGCGACCTCATGTCCTCAATGTTCGGAGAATACGTCACTCGAACTGGCACGCCCGGCGATTCCATGATCTCGCGGTAGGTCTCAAAAGTACGACCCGACGCAAAGAGCGACATGTCGCTACCCGTCGTTACACCAGCTCGTCGCAGCAGCTCCGCGCCACCACGTACGGCGGTCTCAGTGCTGGTCGTCTGAGCGCCAGAAAAATTCATTACCAGTGCCATGGCCGTCTCGTGGAACTCACCGGTTGGCTCACCGGTTTCGTCCTTCACGACTCCCCTCACGTCGGTAGAAGCATCCACGCCGCAGCGCTTCATGTGAGTGGAGTTCGCGTAACAGAGGTGGCCGCTCGCATTGACAACCAGCACCCCCTGCGTAGTACTGACCGCATCGAGATCGTGGCGATGCAGCTTTTGCCCATCGAGGAAACTTGGGTCGAAACCGTACCCCACCACAGACTCGACGGTGTCGTCACCATCGTGCCTCAGACGTTCAAGAACTTCCGCGATGTTTCGCGAACCCTTGGCAATCCGACCATTCGGTAGTGGGCGGTCATCAAAACCACACCAGATGAGTTGGCTCAGCAGCCCGTCGTTGTAAAGATGTCCGTGGGCTTCAATGAAACCGGGCACGATGACGTGATCGAGAAAACGGTCATCAAAAGTGAATTCCTTGCCCGCGAGGGCGTCAGTAACCTCGACGATGGTTCCCACGTGGAGAATTTTTCCTTCCCAAACGGCTACGGCCTCGGCGCTGGGGCAATTACGGTCGAGGGTAACAATTTCTCGGGCACGGAAAACAACTATTGACACAGAATTTCCTCAGTTACTTTCTCGACCACACCTCATCGTAAATGCCAAACCGGCATCGTTGCGAACCATAGTCCTGGAACCGCCGAGACCGTGAAGGAAAGTACGGCACCCGGAGAGAGGAGATCTGAGGCGAGCCCATTGAACCTGCGTGATTCGCTGTAATTCGAGGGCTTGGTACTTCTATTCACACTCGGGGCGTCGTCGAGACCACTGAGCCACATCATGTTTTAGTGAATGAGATAGCCACCGAGTTGCAAGATAGTGACAACAACGATTAGCACACCACCTGATCGACGGACTAGCGGCGACAGCGGAGTGGACGTACCTCGCATCGAACTCAGTCCAGTAAGAACGAGCCCCATGGCCATCAAGCGAACCAGAATGTGTGAGGCCTGTAGCAAGGGGTCATCCGTAATGTGGCGCGCCCAGATTGTGAAGACACCAATCGCTAGAGACAGAACGAGTATTTTCCCGCCATCACGGGGCACGAGGCGATGGGCCAGCGGCGACAGATGATATTTACTCATAAAAAATGGAGCCGACTGCTCGATGGCGTAGAGCAGCACCAATAAAATGGTCATGGCCGATAGGTGTAATACGTGGGCGACCAGACCAAAAACAATCGCTACTTCCGTCGACTTAGCAATCCAGAGCGCTGGCCGAAGTTGGGCGGGTACTTTCACTTCGGTCCACGCAAGAAAGTCGTCCGGACGCCTCTGGGCTACGACAAAAGACACCACGTAACGCAGCACTGCCACCGCACCTACGATGACGCCTGCGACAGTCCCGTGCTGGGTCAGATCTGCTCCTGATCCGGTCAGCATCACCGCCGCGTCCGAAAGCTTGGCAACCAGAAAGTAACTCAGTAGTCCGGCAATCACGATATTGCCGCTGAGGTGCCAATACTCGCTGCGCTCCTCTCCCAGTGGACGAACTGAGCGAATGATCAAAAGCATGGGCGATACGCCGAACCAGAGCCCAGCCACAAACACCACGGCCGTGAGCTCGTTGAGATGAGCGAGATGGCCGGTCAGCAGCGCCGTCAGGGCGAAGGGCAACCATGCGAGCGCTCCCGCGAGAGCATCAATGATGCCCAGGCTCGCAATAAGAATAAACAAGAGGGCCGATGGGAGACTGGCACTTCCGTGCACACTCACTGTGGCCACTATGCCGAGGACCACTCCGGCCACCGGCACCATCAGCTCAGCCGGTCCGGCGAGAATCCTTAGGTATGACGCATTGGTAAACAATTTAGCTACCAGGGGCGACACCGGTGCCGCACGACGCGACGCGCCGAGCAATCTTCGAGCAAAAATCGGCAGACTCGAATGTCCCAACGCAACTTCGGCTCGCTGGCGGCGGCGCTTCACCGCAACGAGGCCGAGGGACCCAGCAATGGCTAGGTCCTCGAGAACACCACTGGGGATCTTGACGTCCTCAAAATTCGCTGCTTGACTCAACGTGGCGGCGCGCCCGGCACTCACGGCACTTCGCCCAGCGCTCAGACGGCTGGAACGTGTCGTGCTGGTCTTCCGGGCCTTCTTCCCCGACTTGGGACAGGAAATTCTTCGCTGGCGAGAATCAACGCAAATTCTCTTTTTCGATACCGAGCTCGACCGTGCCGTCCCCGCCAAGACCATTCGATAGATTGCCCGATTTCCAACGTGAGCGGTCGTCGGAATCGCCCCAACAGTGCGCGCTGTGGTGGGTATGACCGGCTGAGCCGAGACGGCTACGGTCGGATACGCCAACGTCAGAAGTAGCAAGAATGTAACAACACCCGAGGCGACGCGAACAATACCGACGTTCGACACGTCACTTACCCCGCCGGCGAAGGTCACGTGCCACGTGCAGCTTCACCAACCATTCGGCACACATCTTTCCTCCACGACTAATTTTTCCACAATCCTTACATCACCTGACGAGAAAGTCTGGTGTTGCCAGAAGAATCTACGATGCACTAGGGAACACCTTCGGGAATTACGGGTGACCTGCGATGGAGTCGAGAATGGCCGCAACGCGAATTGAATCTCCACTGGACACAATCCAGCCACTCTCACCGCTTATGACGCCACTCACATTTTCCACCATTTCGACAAAGGCATTGGTGGCGGGGAATTCCTCGAGTACGCCATTTACGAGCAGGGAGCTAGTTTCGTTCCAGGTCGTAAAAGATTCGCCCACGGCTGTACTTATCTGCCCGTGAGAACCTTGAACCGTGAAGTCTTGATGGCTAGGTAAAACGAACGAACTAAGCGAGTGCGCCGTGGTCTCGTTGATGCACGCTCGGACCTCAGTGGTGAGGTCAACACCCGTTGGCCCAATTGTACGTTCGAGGTGAGTGATGGTGAATTCGGAGTCACCCCTCGTGAGTGCAACCCACGCGTGCGCTTGGTAGCACCCCACATCGAGCAGGGCTCCCCCACCCATTGATGGACTTAGCCGGTAGTTGTCGACCAATTCGGAGCTGAACGTGAAGGCTGTTTCGATGTGCTCGACATTCCCGATTTCACCACTGCTCACCAGGTGGACCATGCGGGCGAAGCGTGGGTGCCATCTACCCCATACTGCTTCAACGAGCAGGCGATCATTGTGCGCCGCCGAGTCGAACATGGCGACGGCCTCCGCGGCACCTAAACCCAGTGGTTTTTCGCAGAGAACGTGCTTGCCGGCTTCGAGTGATTTCGCCACCCATTCCTTATGTTGACTATTCGCCAAACTGATATAGACGGCATCAACTTTTTCGTCAGCCAAGAGATCCTCGTAGCTTGCGTGCACTCGTTCGGGCTCGAGCGTGGCCGATCGTTGCTGATCGCGGCTGGCGACCGCATATAAGTTTGCCCCCTGCGATGCGTGAACGGCGGGGGCTAGGCCACGACTGGCAACAAAGCCAGCACCGAGGAAGCCCCAATTAACAGCCACTTCCTACCACCGGCTAAGGACTGGTGTCACTGGCATGGCATTTTGCGCGGCCGATTCCTCCGCCGCTTGCATAATTGCGACAACATTGCGTGACTGCAACGCGTTGACTTCCATGGGTATCCCATTGTTGATGAATTCCACGATGGATCGATGGAATTCGTTTGCTTCGAGCGGTCGTAGTGCCGCGATGCGCGACGAACCATCAACGTGGTGCACGGTCAATATCGCGGGGAGGTCGGCGACCGCTGGTTCACCGGCTGGATCCCAATCCCCGATGATTGCGCCTTCGGTGCCCAGCACATAGAACTTGGGCTTACGCGCAGCCGACAGATCGGAATGGACAAAACTGGCTTGCTTGCCGGATGAAAAAGTCACGGTCACGTGTGCGTGATCGGCATTGGTTACATGGGTCCATACGCGCTTGTGGTTTTGTCCACTTACGTGTGCCACATCATCAGGGATGATGTTCAGAATTTGATCAATAAAATGACTGCCCCAGTCAAATATTGCACCACCGGAAACTTCGACATCCGAGTGCCAATAATCGCACGGCCGTGAGTACCCTCCGACAAAAGTGTCGAAGTGGTAGACCTCGCCAATTTCACCGGAGCGAATAATTTCGCGCATAGTGACAAAGTCGTCATCGAATCTACGGTTCTGGTAGACGACAAGCAGGAGACCTTTTTCTGATGCCAGCGAGATCAATTCATCGCAGTGATCAGCAGTCAGCGCCATTGGCTTTTCGAGGACGACATGAATGCCTCGTAGCAATGATTGTTTAGCCCAGTGGTAGTGACTATTCGGCGGAGTGGAAATGACAACGAGGTCAAGAAGTCCAGAATCCAGCATTTCACTTGCATCACTAAAAGCGCTGGCCTGCGGGGCGAGCTGCAGTGCCGCGTCGACCCTTTCGGGATTTGTGTCGCACACCGCTACTAGTTCGAGGCCAGTGGTGTTGTGGACTGCTTGATTGTGCTCATGTCCTATTGCACCGTATGCAAGGAGACCGACCCGAATATTGGGCTGTTTCATAGATACCGAGTCTATTTGTCCCTACCAAATTGGAAACACAAGCCGGGTCGATGGCACGCGCCTGCACCACTGACACTCTCCGGGCCGTGCCGTAGCAAACCACCTCAGAGTCCGCCCGTCGTATCGCCACCTACAATGGTTCGCACGGCACGCTCGGGCCTTGCAGCACTGAGCAGTGGGTCGAGAGCGTGCAGTTGTGTCGTGAGGCTCTTGCCCCGCTCGCCGTGGGACCAGTGAAAAACGTCCGACCACCCGAAAA
>Ga0114960_10000026_pt1 | contig 111308 bp, 93 predicted proteins | sample C_130625_MF_Meta_FD_92637 | JGI IMG/M metagenome (GOLD analysis project Ga0114960, IMG submission 92637) | Freshwater microbial communities from Lake Croche, Canada to study carbon cycling - C_130625_MF_MetaG | ecosystem: Environmental > Aquatic > Freshwater > Lake | place: Lake Croche, Canada...
ATTCCAGTTAAGACTGCTGCTGCGGCATTGCCAATACCTCCTTTAGCAGCGGTTTCAGCTGCTAATGCTGCAGAGCTAATACCTCTTTTAGCAGCAGCAGCAGCTGCAGCTGCCGCCGCGGCGGGGTCTGCGGACGCTGCTACTGCTGCGTGCATAACTCCTGTAACCGTGATATCTGATGGCACGCCAGGCATAGCATCTTTTAGTTGGGTAATAGTTGTATGCCCCGCTTTTAAGAGTGTCCTGACACGCTCAGCCGCATTTTTGCCGGCTGGACCCAACATACCATTGATAGCCTTGGCGGCTTCACCGGCACCTTTGCCCTGGTACGCTGCAGTTCCAGCCACTGCAGCACCATAAGCTGCGCCAGCGACAACGACAGCTGAACCCAGTCCATTTACCCATGAACTGGCACCGACTAAAAATTGTCCACCAGCCTTGCTCATCACCCAGTCCGCCTTTAACGGTTTGATTTCGGATATAAAATAGAATACCTTGTAACTCTGTACTTCCTTCATTGGAAACCACTGCTCAGGATCTGTATCACCAGATAATCTTGAAAAAACATCCTTTAAGATACCTATTATTAGATACTTTCTAAAATTCAAGTCTGAATCTTTTACGCCCGTTACGGTTGACTTGTCGTGAAAATCTATATAATCGGCAATTTCAGCAGAGTCTGTCTCCTCCATGAATTTTAACGCCTTATCATTCATAAGAAGAATCATATCAAGCGACTGCACTGTCATGACTTCATTAAATTGTTCAACATACTGCTTTATTAGATAGTTATATAGACGTAGATATGAGTTTCGTACGTTCTTATCTGCTGATTTTTTTACCTCAAAATAGACCTTTTTTATCAGCAAGGCTCTATTTGTAATAGAACCCAGATTGATACCAAGTGACTCGGCGGCTGCTTCCACAGATCTACCTGGTACCTCATGTGCCACAGCAGCCGTATCCCACGCGGACATAATAGCATCCTCATTATCTTTATCTTCTCTTTCTACTGTATCAAAAACTCGTTTTATACCTAAGCGGTCCAAAAAGGCAAGCAGCCTCATTTTACGTTCGGCGCCGTCGAAACTATAATTGTTTAACTTATTTATAATACCCGCGACTAAACTAACCGCTCGCGCGATACCTGGTTGCGCTTGTCCATTTTGAAAATCAAATTCCGTATCACTCAGTTTTACAGGTTCAGATTTATAATTGAAGTAACTTGGTAGAATATCTGGTTCGCTGTGAAAATATTTTTTACACTCTACTTGATGGGAAGAAGGCATCTGTGCACCTGTGTACATATAATACACATTTAGTTTTTCAAGGAGCTCCAAATATAATCCCTTGCGAACAGACTTCTTATTCATATCAGTTGGATTTTCAGAGGTTGTGCTTTGTATTCTTGAAGTTAAATCCGTTAGTTCTCCAGACAGAATAGTCATCGGATTGTCAAACATGTCCCGCTTGAAATTCTCATTGCTGTTCTTAATGACGCGGGTAAACATAACCTTCATTTTATAATCTTCAAATGAACGGTCCTTGTTTTTCTTATCCTTCAGTTTGGCAGAATACTTATTTAATGTTCTAACTTCTTCAGGGATATATAACATATCACCGATTGATGAATCGCTGAACAAAAGTAGTGGATTTACATCGTTAATAAAACGGATATTTACATAGATATTTCCATCAGGACCCTCTACACTGCTTATCATCTTTTCCTTTTCATTTTTCCCCAGCGGCTCATATGTATTAAATACCGATTTAATACTCTCTCTATCAATATATAGCGCATCAGGAATTACTAGGACCTGATTTTTACTATCAGTCTTCATCTTAACAATTGTGTTACCTATGGTTTTCTCATACTCCTTGATTTTCGGCTGGTAAGAGCTCCTTTTGACTGTGCTTGATATTGATGCTAACCACGACGAAGTAGCAGAAACCGAAGACCTAACACGCGCTACAATCCTCCCTGGAACCTCTCCTGACTCCAGACTTTCAAGTTTATCTTTAGCCGCGTCATGAGCAGCAGTTGCTGCTGCCTGCTCATCAATCTTATCTTCAACATGTCCTTGATATAACGTACGCCCAGAGTCAGTGTAATGTGTTGCAGCACCAGCATCGTCTTCCAATTCTTGTAAAACACGCTTAATATCCCGAGCCATGCCCTCTTTTATCTTTGTAAATTTGGACAAATAGTACACATCCTTTGGGTTTGAAGGATTTCTTATTTTCATCCAGATACTCGACTTTAGACATGCGCCGCTGACAGCGTTAAACGCTTTTTGCATAACGGATGTTACGTCGCTGTTAGAATAATGATTCTCAGCCATTTCAGCTACACAAGCAAGTAGTTCTGGTGAGCTATCGTTACGGTACTTTGTATCTATTATACTGAGCGGCCATTCAGTATCTTTTATCTTTTTATCACCGCCAGCAACAGAGTCTTTTAATTGCTGTGAAGGATGTGTGATATCGCTCATCTTGCCCGTTGAACAATATGTACGTTTATTGCCGCTCATTATAAAAAATCGACTCTTCATCTCCTGGTTAACCAACTTTTTAATATCAGTGTCATTTGGTACGTCGAGTAACATCTGTTCGTTGAAACGCCGCAACAAGGCTGTATCAAGATCCCACGGATTGTTAGTTGCAGCCACAGTGATTACGTTGCTGAAAGACTCTACGCCATCCATCATTTGTAGAAGGGTGTTTACAGCGTTGGCAGCAAGACCACTTTCATCCTTTGTTCTATCCTTACCTATACTATCAAATTCATCAATAAAGATTACACTCACATATTGCGGCGACTTCTTAACTAGCACACCCTCATCTGTAATAGGAGGGTTCGCTTGTGCCATTAAACGAATAAACTCCTTTTTGGCTTGCTCGGCGGAAGAGCACGGACGCTGATCTTTTGCATATAAATCTGTTGCTGTACATGCCGCTCGTGCAGCACAAGTATAGGCTCTGGCAATCTTCATTTCCGTCTCACCAACATATTTGCCTTTAAGATCGGCACCAGTAAGTGCAAAAAATAATACTTTTGCTGTATCTGGGTATTTCAATTGAAGTTCATTTACAGCCGCCTTTACTACGTACGTTTTGCCTGTACCAGGTGGTCCATATAATAAAATACCTTTAGCTGCTTTCGTATATAGATTAGGGTATACAAGTGGCTTGGCTACTGCATCGTAGAAAGTTTCTTTAACGTCATTTAAACCGACAACATCGGCGAATGTAAGCGGTTTACCATTTGAACCGTTCATATTTTTCTCTTCGCATATGTTCTTGCACTGAACATCCCAATCCTCTTCGCCCTCCTTCTTTTCACCACCACCACCCCCCGCAGATATATTTTTTGTTTTATCTTGTAATGATTCAACATATCCTAATACTGGTGTTAGAACCGCTTTTAAATTCGAATTATTAGGAAAACATTTTTGTAGTGCATATATGTATGTAGCAGCACTGCTAAAACTTGCCAGAGCAGATACTACATTATTTACTGTAATATAGTAAACGCCGTTCTTGATGAGAGTCTCTACAGTCTTACGGTGATCACCGTTAGCGTCGGGTAGATTGACAAGGGCCTCTCTTATTTTAAAACGAGTCTCAATATCGGACATTCGTTTCCCTATTGATTAAAATTCTTTTTAATTAGGAAGGAATGTACGCCAAAGCAGCAAGCTCCTTTGCGCAGCCCGGGCAGACTCAGGCCGCCCCGACATCTTCATATCCTAAAGCTATAGATATGGACTTTTTAGATAAATTTAAAAATAAAAGCAATAAAGCAACTAAAAATAAATCTACCGATGAAAAGAAAAAGAAACTTGATATCGACGACGAGATTATTACTGAAGAGAGAACAACCGAGTTGGGATTGGTTCTAAAACCTAGTCGGGTTGTTTTGAATTACAAAAGAAGCATCTCTTTTATTTCACCAGACCCTGGGAGTCTACCTGGACCCAAAAATGTAGAAACTGCTTTAATATCAATGCACAGACAAGCGAGTAATGAAGAGCTAGAGCGACAGATGCTAGCATACGATGAAATGTACTATAAAAATTACATCTTGCGTAAAAAAGAGGCGGCGGTATACGCTAAATTTGTAGCCAAGGTTAATAATATTATATTTGCTGCCGGAACGACAGTTGCTTTTGCAGGATCGCTCTATTTTGTCGGACTTCCAGCTATTAACTATGTTTTACAAAGTGGCTTTCTGGGCACCTCATATGGTCCTACAGCTCTAACATCAGCACTTGAGCTATTTCTGAATCTTACTCCACAACAGGCTGTTGAGTTAAAGACCGCATTGACTAGTTTAGGATCATCAGTCAATACACTCACTCTTCCACCGGCAAATTTGTATTCATCTGCAACTGACTTGTTTACAAAGGCGTTCAATGGTAAGAACCCCCTTTTTAGTCAAGTCACCATAAGTGATATACAAAAGGGGCAAGAGGCTGGGGCTGGGCAGGTAAATCTATTAATTCCTGATTATCAGAAAAAATTTATAGAGGTATCCAATCTTTTAATCCGCTACGCTACAGGACCCTTTTTGGGTCCTATGCTACAGATAAATCCATCCGTTGTCGATGATGCAAATAAGCCACCACCACCCCCACCTGTTCCTGGGGCTGCTGCTGAGGTGAAAGAAGACGCAGATATTGCCGATATGTGGAAAAAGCTTGGGTCTTTAACGGGTGTCACTGGAGTGGTTGACGATATTAAAAAAAAAGGTCTGTCCTTCTTTTTAGATACATTGAAGGCTAGGCTGAATGCAGAAGGTATACCTTTTCCAGATTCAGCCACAATAGAAAAATTAATAGCGTTAAAAAACAGCGGAGAAAATATGGTTAAGGGATTTAAAAGTGTTCAAGAATTCTATACGGGTTTTTCTATGCAGATAAATAATGTCTATGCAATGTTTGACTCTAAACAGTACGATGATCCTAATTACATCGCCAACTATGGTAATAATATAATTTCTCGTCTTAAAAATAACACAATATTGCGCGGCGCCCTTTTAGATAAAGTTAAGAGTTATGCGCCGGCAACATCGTGGTTTGGTGAAGAGGTGTATAAAGCCTACGGTGTTGCATGGGACCCTATGAAGCATCCAACGCCACCTAGCGCTATAAGCGAAGCTGCGCCACCACCACCAAAAGACGATAAGTCTGTTGGAGGTCCGCCGTCTATAGCTAATAAAATTGCAGGTAGCGCTATCCTTTTTATAGACAATATATCACCAAACTATTGTATGGGTTACATTGGTAATCTCGTATATGACGAAGTTTCCAATAATGTTACAAGCGGTATGCAGTCTATTTTTCCAGTAAAGAATGATGCACCGCCAGATGAAGATGCTCTTGAGGCTAAGAAAAAAGAGGAGGAAAAATACGAACAGGGAATACGCGATGCACGTATTAATTTTATAAAAAAGGGTATAACTGGCGACAAATTAACCAATTTAATGATTGAGCTGAAAGCCAAGGGGCGTGGGATGGATGTTCTTGATAGCAGAGATATGAATGTTCTTGAATATACGTGGAAAAATCTTAACAAAAAAATAGTCGAATTACGAAAGCGTGGCGTCGGCGCAGATATTGTTGGAAATTGGGCATATATGACTATGGCTATAGTGGGTAACGAGGTTTTACACTATAAAACGAAAGTCGCAGGGACAGCGGCGTTTGCAGGGGCGTCCAACCGTGTTTTTGGAACGGAGTTACCTATAGATGTATGGGGGTTCACCGCTCAACCAATTTTTGATATGCTGCGAAACAGCGTAACCGCAAAAATATCTTCCAAGGTTGCACAGATGATTAAAGAACTTCATACAACATTAACATCCCTATATCAGGAAGCCTATAACGAATATGTTAAAAAACCTCTAATGAATTCAGAATTCGTTAAAAACATCATTAAATGGAAAAATAAACAGGGAGAGTGGATTAGCACAGCCATTCTAAACAGACTACATATCAGTGCATACATCCAGGGTGTAATGGGGCGTATGTTCGATTCAGTATTTAATATTTTTTTGAATATCCCAATCAATGCTCCATTACAGGCTATGACCGAATTTCAACGTAGTATAGATACACGTTATAAGGTCTACGATAGTTTCAATCCAAACCAATGGAGTTTTATGCTCGACAATATAAGTCAAGAGAATATGTATGGATGTTTTTCTCATTTTGCTAATGCCGCTGTCGGTGAAATTGACAGCGTTGGTAAATGGGCTACTGGCAAGCGCGATCCAAATACATGGGCTTCAGTAGAAGGTAAAGGGTGGGATTGGACTGGTAAATGGCTTCAAAAATCACTCTCTGGCTCTGTTACAAGTGTTGGTAATCGCGGTGTAATTGTGAAAAACAAATTGGCGTTGCCTACCGGCGAGATGGCGGGACTAGCGAAGATGGCGTCAAAATTATTTGACCTCGATACAGCATGGAAAAACTATGGGAGGTGGTTTACAGGTGACATTTATGAACCGTCGTCAGTTGATTTAGAACTACCTGGTGGTAATGTTGTTAGATTAGAAGGTGAGAAGGCAACTAGTTTTAGTGATAAAAACGACGCCGACACTCTACTTGCCTTAATCGTAGAAGATTCCTTAATTAACGGTACCGATCCGGATCCATCCAAAATTGCCGAATTTGCTAAACGTTATGGAATAAAATCCAATAATTATATTACTAATAACGATTTCAAATCACGTCTGATCGCATTACATGGTAATATGAAAAAAGCATGGAGTGGGATGACATTAGATCAGCGGCGTACTGCACTCGTTCAATTCCGCAATCATCTTTTAGACGGGCTGAGAGATGAGTTTTTAGATATCAAGGATCCTGCTATTAATCCGGCGCCAGCGGCTGCTCCTGCTGCTCCTGCTGCTCCTGCTGCTCCTGCTGCTCCTGCTGCGCCAGCTGCTCCTGCTGCGCCTGCTGCTCCTGCTGCGCCAGCTGCTCCTGCTGCTCCTGCTGCTCCTGCTGCGCCAGCTGCTGCAGCCGCACCAAAACCAATACCACAATTTGCCACTATTGGAAATAAAACGTATAAAATTACCAAAACGCGTCCTAATTTGGAAGCAGAGCCTACAAGCATTGCGCATTTTGGATGGAATTTAGAAGTAGTTCCATTTAATCCTGAAGCAGAGAAGTTTGAGGGTAGCTCGCCCCTATTTGATAGGCTGTTAACCCCCGTTATCCATGGCGGAAAGGTCTCATCATCTAATCCGGTTAATCCTGATGAATACGTTGAGCAAAGACATGTTAATGGCTCTGGTTTTGGTCCATCTATGTGGACCAGTTATGCATCTGCACATGATCTTGCTGTCCAACGTACCGCAATGAATGACTTTATGCGTATAGCAGGTATTAATGATGAAATGCAGGTTGCGCCAAGTTTAATTGAATCTATGAGGAGCGGGCTTTCAACGAGCCCTGTGCTTTCTAAAAGTCTCGAATTGTATACAAACAGTCAAAAATTGTTAGAACAAAATGAAAAACAGATTAATGATATTTTGACTGGTATAAGAGACACGGCAGAAAGAGACCATATTAGAGATACACTTGATAAATTAACCTCGTCCCCACCTGGTACCTTGAACGCAAAAGATTATATTGTAGATAGTAGAGTCTCAAATCTGTATTTGGAGCAGAGACACTTGAGAGAGCAGATCGAGAGCGCGTATCGTAATCTAATGAATAACGTCCCAAGTGGATTAAGCGATGCATTGCTCATTAATAGAAACAGCATGCTTAACGATATGGAGACTAAAGCTCGTAGCGCTATAGCTGCTGTTGCAGCGGCTGCGGCTGCTGCCGCGGATGATAACGAAAGTAGCAATGCGAAAGCTGCACGTCAAGCCAGAGAAATACAATTCAGTTATTTTATAGACAGCGCTAAAGGTTCTTCGCTTGAGGAGAACACTACATTAGCCAATTTAAAATCAAACAGTATTGCACTCAAGACAAACCAAAATCTTTCAGATATACGGGGGCAACAGGAACAATCCAAAAAAGAGTTGGAAACGCTTTTAAGATCTATTGAGAGGATACGAGGTGGGAATTCCTTTGATTTGCAGTCACTCGAACACGATTATTCTACTATTATGACAAAAAATGAAGATAGAGAAAGATTATATAATGCACAAATGCAGGCAATTCATGAACGTGACACTGCTCGCGCAAAACTTGATAAAGACTACGATACAGCCAAAAATCTATATCAAAAAACATGTGAAAAGAATGGTCAGGCGGACGAGGAAAAAGCCGAGCTAAAAGCGCGCGAAGCCCTTGCGCGTATAGATAAAGAATGGGGTAAAATTCCAGATGAAAGCAAAAATGACGAGGGGATCAGAACCATCGGAACCCTCAAAGCCGCCATAAAAATAAAGAAAAGAGATTATTCTACACAAAAATCCGATGAAACGTATGAACAGTATACTAAACGCATGCGCGATAATTCCAGCGAAGCTATAGCAGAGTATGCTGCCTTGGGACAAGCAATTGAAGAAGCAGATGCCTTTTTAGGTAAATCAACACATGGTGCTGCTGGACTAAACAGATTTTTGGCTGCTACAGTAAACACAAAGAGTCAAGATGATGTAGTTTTTTCATCAACCGACATTGGTATAGATTCTACCACCACAAATCCTTTACTTAAACCAATAATCACCGCAGCTCAGGATATAGATCCTAAAGTAACGGAGTATGCTTTACACCAAGCCAATTTTAAAAGACTATACTCTATATGCTCTGGATATCCAAAGGAAGGAGACTTAACTGGAGATCAGCAGGATAATTATACTACTTTACAAAGTGAGTATGCGTATGTCAAAGCCTCTACTGTTCCTGGTGATCTAGCTAAAATTAGAGCGGATGCAGATAGAGAATTACATTCTATAAAAGAGGCACGAAGACTGGAACTACATACAGAATTAAATCAAATGTTACTTGATATACCAGATATTACTAAACTTGGGCAAATAGGTGACCAGATTGCTGAAATAGATAGTATAATATTAGCTCGAACCGCACTTGACCAAAATGATTCTGATATAGCTCAACTATACGCACAAAAAAATGCACTTACTACATTTATTGAAAATGCGAACGATTTGCGTGACGATATAATGACAAGACTAACGTATTTACAACCTGGCAATCTGAACTATATTGATACCGATAATTCTGAACTTATCTCGAAAAAATCTGATATAATGAAATCGTTTCCGAATGGTGTTGACAAACTTATAGAGGAAAATAGGTCACTTATAACTGCACAAATGAGTTCACTTGAGGGTATGCTGGATAGACTGAGGGCTGCTAAAGAAACGACGTATAGACAGAATATAACTTCTCTTGGAATTGATGCGACAATTCAACATTATACAGGCAGCTTTGCTGCGCTAAAACGCAGTTTTACAGGACAGGTATCATTTCACGAACAAGAGCAGGCACTTGCCAATCTAACAGATATTCGAGCACGTGCATTCGATGATACAAAAGGTACCGATACTATACGTCTACCACCTGTATTGAATAAAGTACCATGGGACCATTCACCTGCTGCAGATATTATGACACAAATTAAATTACTTTTACAAAAAGCTAAAGACGTTAGTGAATTTGACCCCAATGCTGCTGCACAAAATATTGGTGTTGATATTTTACGAAATACCGCCGTTCTCAGTGAAACTGATACCATGTTTAAACATTTTAATGACGCAAATACTGGTGCCAATGATGTTAGAACAGCTTTACAAAATTTTAATACGCATATTGCTAATCGTAACCTTGATGCGGCGCAAAGTGAGTTAAGTATAGCCCAGGCGGCGGCAGCCCGCGCGGAGGCGGCAGGAGTGGCGGCTGAAACAGGATTTACCGCTGCATTTACAGCTGCAAATGGAAATAAAGATGCGCAGGACCAAATAACATATTTTAAAAATCAGGCTAGAATATATGCTAATTTGGCGGCAGAAAATCTTCAAAGTATGAGCACGGTTTTAGCTGCCGCAAGGATCAGGGTGGCAGCAGAAGATGCTGCCAGGGCTGATCTAACGGAGGCTCAAAAGGCGGTTTCGGCGGCGGAGGCGGCGAACGCGCGCGCCCAGTCTGAACTTGTTAGCACTACAGCACAAGCTGCTGCTGCCGAGAGTGCTGCAGCTAGTGCTAAGAAAATAGTTGAGGGGGTGAAGAGAGATACGCTTACTGTACTAGATTCGGCGGACGCAGCTGTCGCGGCTGCTGCAGACGCCGCATCTGCTGCGAGAACGGAAGCAAATGCAGCTGCAGCATCTGCAGCAGCCGCCGCATCTGCTGTAGAAGACGCACGTCGTGCTGCTAGTGCCGCTGCGGCACAAGAAGCAGCACGTCGAGTTCAAGCTGCTGCCGATGATATCAGTGCGCGCTTGACTGAAGCTATACGGCAGCGTGCAGCCGCTGAACAAGCAAGGTTACTAGCTAGTAGAATTGCTACAAGATTAAGCGCTGATACAAATGCAAGAGCGGGTGCCGCTGCCTCAGCAGCCTCCACTCAAGCGACAGGGGCGGCAGCAGCAGCGGAAGCAGCAGCAGCAGCAGCGGAAGCAGCAGCCGACGCTGCTACACAAGATGAAGGGAAGATGGCGACGCAAGTCAGTTTTGCAGCGGCTTCATACAGACTTGCCGCACTTAGATTAGCAAGCGCCAAAGCATATGAAGCAGAAGCTGCCGTAGCTTCTGCTGGAGCGGCGGAGTTGGTTAAAGGCATAGATGACAGTCCAGCAGCGTCCGCTGCGGCGGCGGACGCCACGGCTGCGGCAGCAAGAGCTACAGCCGCGCGTCTTCAGGCGGAGCAAGAAGAAAGAAAAGCTGATGTGGCTTATAAAGCCGCCATCGGAGCAAAGTCGTTAGATGCTGCAACTGCTGCCGCACGAAATACTAAAACGGCTGCTGTAGCATGCGGAGGTTTTGCAAATACTGCTGGTCGTAGTGCTGAAGAAGCAGAGGCTGCGCGTTTGTCTGCTCAGAGACTCGTTGCCGAACAAGGACCTGAAAAGGAAAATGGAGATGGTACTAACGCAGCAGCCAACGCTCGTAATACAGGTGCAGCAGAGGACGACGCCAAGAGGCGTCTCAGGCTTGCTAACGGTATTCCAGGTACACCAATGGCAATTCCTGGACCAAATGGTACCACGTATAGTAAAGACGATGATATCAGTAGACTGACTGCAGAACTTGGAATATTAAGCAGCTTATGCAAAAGCACTGGAGCGAAGAGCTACGGCGCGTTCCTAGATAAGTCAAAATGTCCTGAATATGATCAGATAGATAGTTCTATTAAAAGTCTTAAGAATAATACTTCTCTTTCGCCACCTACGCCCGCCTACGCAGCTGAATTAGAACGCATCCAAACTACTATGAATACAGCTATTACAAAATATGGCGCGAAGACAGGTTCATCTGCAATATTGACTGAAAACGATACGGCTACAACTGAATTAATTAAAACTGCTGAAAAAGATTTTACTGAAGCTGACCGGCTTTATAGAAGAGCCGAAAATGATTATGGTGAAATGCAGAGAAATTGCATAATCGCGGGCGGTAAAACATCTACAGCGTGTACTGCGGCTCTAAAGAAAGAAAGCGAACGCCTTGAGCGTGCTCGTCATTGGTACAGTGATGCTAAAAGTTATAGAGATGCTATGCGTGTTTTGAAACCACCGTCTGCTGATACACTTGATAGTACAAATAGGCGTTTACTTGTTAAAGATTATGGATCAAAATTGCATAGTGAACTTGAAATGTTTAGGACAGCCTATCCAGGGGAGACCGAGCTCAGCGACCACCTTATTGAACTACAAAAAACAAGAACAGAAGCTAATAAAACTCTAACTAAACTCGATGAAGCGTCTAGAAATATGAGCACGGCGGCGAACGAAGTAATATCAGGAGATCTGAGTAAAATGCAGAAGAAAAAGGCTCAGTGGGATAGTATTCCAAATGAACAAAAAGTTTGGGAAGGGGTGCGGGGTGCAGAACAACAGGCTTTTGCGGCATGGAAAAAATCAATACGCTGTACCTCCGCAAATGAACACAAACCACTGAAGGATTTGGGCGTTTATATTCAGACGGCAAATGACACGAGTGTTGTCACCGGTACTGGTACATTATCGATAGAATATAACCATGGTTCAAAGGCAGATACTTTTAATAATAATAAAACATGCAGTTCTATAACAATAGATGACTGGAAAAGCGTTACAAATGTTTTTCTAACAAGAGACGATATGCTCCTCCAGTCGAGATTAAGTATAACAGACGAGTCAAAATATTTTTTTGCATCATCGCGAAAAAATGCATATATGATTGTAGATGTGGTTCCTCTCGGTGAAGAGAAGACTTATGCGCAAGGCTGGGGAGAGTGGTGGCAAGATGAGGACGAGTATGGAGTAAAGCATACCGATAAGGACTTTAAACCACCGGTCACATATGCCGATGCCCTAAGTAAGTGGCAAAAACTATCTTGGCAACCACCTCCAGGGGGGTGGGATGAAGCGATCGCGCTTTTTTCTAAAGACAAAACCGATACAGCCGCAGCGCAAGCTAAAATAGATAATCTACGTGCAAGATTACGCGGTACACAAGACCTTACAGATGACGATATGTCACAAATAGCCTATTTTTTGTCAATTAATGATGCTAATTCTCTAACTGAAGAGACTAAACGCCGCGCGCAAAACGCATTACCTAAGCTTATAAGCTTAATTCAAGCTAGCAAAAACGCGCACGATGCAGATTATGAGGCTCTACACCGGAAAAAATACCCTGGTCCGCCGCCTGCTAATGGAGTTGAACCGATTCCGGTGGCGCTAACACCTGAAGAAGAGGCACGCTATTTAAAATATACAAATGAGGACAGAGATTTTGCTCTTTATTCAAGTCTTTTAGAGCATCTAAATGATCCTACTTATAGGTGGACATCGGATGAAGTTGGCTATATAAATGTAATTCTTGCTGGACCAAATGGTATGTATGAGAACGGTAAGCGGGAGGCTGAGGAGGAGGACAGGCTTGCTAAAGAGGCTGTGGCAGATGCAGAGAAAGCGGCGACGTTATCCGCAGCACAGGCACATGAGGCAGAAAGGGCAGCACAAGAGGCAGAGGCAAAGGCGCGTGAGGCAGCGCGCTTGCGTGATATGGCAAGACTTAAAAGTGCTTCCGCGTTGGCTGCTGCTGAGGCTGAGGCTCAAAGGCTAAGGCAGCTCGCCGACCTAGCAGAACAGTTGAGGAAAGATGCTTTGGCTGAAGCTCTGGCACAAGCGCAGGCACTCGCACAGGCGCAGGCGCTAGCGGAGATACAGGCACATAAGCTTGCGCTTATATTACAACAGGCACTGGCACTAGCCAATCCTGCACCGGTACCGGCACCCGCTGGACACCCTGCTCCCGCGAATGACACTTGGTTTGATAACACGCCAGAGGCATTAGCAGTACTTTCTACAAATTTAGCCGCATGGGTTACAGAGAATATAGTAAAGAATGCGGCAAAAAAAGCCAAAGAGAAAGTATTTGAAATTGTTTTTAAAAGCTGGGAGTTAAGGGGGGGCGACCTGGCTGCTATGAACTTTAGCTATATTGGTAAAGATGGAGTAGCTAAATGGCGGGCTAACTTCACTTGGAAAGACGGTGATGGTATCCTACATAATGCGGTGGAGGGGCAAAATTTCCCGACTGGTAAAGATGCTTTGGGGAAAAGTGGACCCCCCACTTCATGGTTAAACTTATCAGATTGGATGCCTGGTAAATGGTCTGCGATGGGTGGTCTCGCTGTCGGACAGATGGTGGGGGGCTTGGCTCAGGCGGGCGCTTTTAAATATATGAAGTATCTGGGATATTCAAGCGGTACAGCAGCTTATGCGGCTCTTGCAGTAGGTATAGGTGTAACAGTTGCAACTACAATACTATTGGTCGGTGGTGGATTAGGTACGGCTGCCACCTATGCTACTTACTTAGCATTTGCAGCCTGCCCGTGGTATGGACTTGCCATGGGGGGTCTTAGCGCGGCATATGCTATATACGGTTGGGCTAAATTCGCTTATAAAGCAGCAAGAGACGATAAATATTCACTTGCGCAGCATTGGGCTGCGCAAGGTAGAGAATTTAACAGAGCGATTGTAAGCACGGCATTAGGAACAGCTGGTGTTATTACCAAGTACGGACCGGCAATAATAGAAAAACCTACTAAGTTTGCAAGAGCCGCCGCGGGAGCCGTGCGCAGAGGATATAATAATCGCATTAAACCGGCGGTGGCGGCGGCGGCTAAAATTGCTGAAAGATTAAAAGATCAGGCTACGGAGTTAGCGAGCGCAGGCGCCCATCTTGCTGCAGAAGGTGTACGTACAGCGGCTAATGTGGCAGAAAATGCCGCAGTTAATCTTGCAGGTACAGCTGCTGGTGCAGCTGCAGTATTTAAAAAGGAGGGTAGCGCGCTCTTATCTACAGGACGTCTTCTATCAACTGCGAACGCAACTGAAGTTTTTGGGCAAGAGTCTGAGGCTACGCGGAACAAGGCAAGAAAATATATCGATGACGCCGCAGCAGAACTTTACGATGAGGCTAGTAAACTAGCACAAGAGGCGCAAAGAATGGCATGGGAAGCCGGCGGCGCGGCTGTGAATGCAGGCGCGGATATTTTGGCTAAAGCAGCATCGACTACAGCAGAACTGGCACAACGTGGGTATGAGGCGGGCAAAAGTGGCGCCAAATACGTAGGTCAACAGGTGAATACTTTTGCCGGCGCATCCGTAAAGTTCGCGTCGTCAGCAAAAGCATTAGCGATTCAGGCGGCTAAAGTTACTGGGGAGGCTGCTGATAGGATGGTAAGCGAGGCACGCAAACTTGCCGATAGAGCAGTTGAAGTAGCTGAACGTATAGCCGATACACCTCAAGGTAAAGCCGCTTTGGCTACAGCGCGGGCTGCAAGGGATGCAATAAATTCTACAGCGTTTGCTGCGAGTTCCGCATTAGCAAGTGCCGCCCGTGGGGCTGCCAACGCCGCCGCCAGTGTTAGCACCGCAGCATATAAATTTGTATCAAGAGAGGTGAAGGATGCAATGGAATTGGCGGCGACAGCCGCAAAAAAAGCAAAGGAGGCAGCTATAGCCGCTGAAGCTGTAGTTGACCCTTATCTTAGACCAGCCGCAGATGCTGCTGCTGCAGTCGCAGCAGAAGCCGCGCGTAAAGCAAATGCGGCTGCAAAGCTAGTAATAAGCAAGGTGGAACCTTATGTTGATGCCGGTGTGGAAAAGGTGCGCGCGATGGGCGCTGCAGCAGGTAACTATGTTGCTAGCATTCCAAGAATGGCAGCCGAAGGATTGGTCGCCAGTGCTGTTATTTTAGGACAAGAAGCGGAATTGGCTATTAATGAAGCAATACGGTTAGGAACGCCCGCGGCCAAAGCTGCGGCATCGGCGGCTATCAGAGCTGCTAAATTTGCTGCGACTACAGCAATTAATAAATTAGCCGAGGCTGAGCGAGCCGCTCATCCATATATCGAAGCAGGGTTTGGAAAAGCGGCAGTAGGCTTAGAAGCTGCTGAAGCTGGACTGAGTAGCGCTGCTTCAGTGGCGAGCACAGGAGTTCAAAAAATTACATCAGGACTTGCCACAGGTTTAAGTAATCTTAGTAAGGCGATGGATGCGGCAACATCTAGACTTAACGAGTTTGCAACTGATACCGGTCAAAGTGGTGGCGCAAAAGACTATTTGGACATTGAGGAACTAATTGCTCGTGGAAAAGCACCAATCGAAAAGGAGCTTCATGAAATTGCAATTATTACTGCTAATACATCTGTTGCTATCATGTCAGCTGCATCTGGTTTATTAAAAATGAAAGAAACTATAAGTAAGGAGGATACTGCAAAAACAATAAGTATATTTTATGATGAATGTGTATACGTTGTAGATAAATCTAGACGTATTGCTGCTGCTGCCGATCCTATTATTAAAAGAGATACTAATGTAAATATCGACACCAAAAATATAAATATAATCTCAGTACAAGCAGCAATAGATGCAGCCACCACGATTGTGGTGGCTGCCGAAGAATTGTCAAGTTTCGCATCAGAATCTTTTGGACAAAACGTAGCTCCACTTATTAAAGGAACTGAGGCTGCAACAAATGGAGTTTCTCAATTAGTAACTATCGCTATAAAATCTTGTAAAAAATCTCTTGAATCAACCGATTCAAGCGTACGTTTATATGGTGAAATTCTGCTTGCAGAGGCTATAAAAATTAAGTATAGAGCTGAAACTGCAATGGCGTTGGCTACCGCCGCCATCCCCAACGGCTCTATTGCTTCTAGTGTGCCTCTTAAGAAAATTCCTGAACCTATCGTTGCTGGAACTCTAGTAGGTGCAACTCATATAGAGGCTGCAGCATCAAGTGAATCATTAAACTCTGGTTTAGACTCAATACAAAATGGAATAAATGCTTTATCTGAAATAGTCAATGAGCTTGCTGCAGATAGACCGACCAATCTGTTCGATAAATCAGAGCTATGTCCATTGGTTGATCCGAATGAGATGGAGGCAATATACATTAGAAATACGATGTTTGTACAAGAGAGGCTACGCTTAGTATTAGAAAGAATAGAAAACCGCAATGTACGTAAAATAATATCTGAGAACTTGGATAAACCCTTTACCAACTGGTATTCTAATCTCACTATAGAACAAAGCGATTACGTGTATCGTACATATCTAATACCATCTATTCCTATAGGAAAAGTGAACTATGATGATATATTTCTTAAAGCTAATACCCCACCTCAAGAAGATTATGACAAGATTTTACAAAAGGGTGGGGCTCCCACAAGTAAAGAAGAAGAGGAAGCCATAAAAAAATGTATTAACTATCCTGAAAATGTCTTTTTTCAAATATTTTGGGCTAATTATCCACATATGTTTAGAAACAAGACTGAGAACGAGCATTTTAATATGTGCGCTGATGCTTTTGCTGATATTATGTATCAAGCAATAACTCAAAATTATGGTTATTTTACAGATATAGATACCACTCTAGAATCACTCTATACAGCTATAAATCTGGCGGAGTCTAAAGTACAAAAATCATTTTTTGGTGCAAAAAATGAACTTGCTGCTGCTAAAATGGCGATGAATAGTTTCTTGCAATCACTTGATTCACAATTTTATATATATGAATGTAATATACTCTTTCCGTTTTATCTAGTTAAATATAGTATAGCCGAAAAACCAGAACGTTTTATTTTCCCCAGCATAAAAAATATAAATGGAAAATTGGTATTTGATGAAAGTCTACCCGCAAGACAGGCTACTAATCCGGTGATAGTTGCACGAACCGAGCGAAAACTAGGTATATTGATGAAATCAAAAGAATTTGAACCGTATATTAGAAAGCGTAAACAGTCTGCTATTGCTAAAAAATTTGCTGAAATTCAGAAGGCAGAGGAAATTAAGGCGCTTGTACAGTCAGAAATCGCACTGCAAAAAGATGAACAGAAGAAGGTTGCTGAAGAAATTAAGGCGGCTGAGGCTAAAGCAGAATCTGTACAAAGGCAGGTTGTTATCGAACTCGCCGCTGCAGAAAAACTTGCCGAAAAGACAACTGCAGATGTTTTGGAAGAAAGAAAGAATGAATGGCGCCTACTACAACATAAGACAATGGATGCTGCTATAAAGGCGGAGACAGATGCGAAGAAAGAGCTCGATGATAGAACAACCGAAGAAAAAGAGCTGCTTAATAAATATCGCCAGGCTTTGATACAATTTAAGATAAACGCAATTATTTATGAAATATGTAAAGCTAATGTGTGGATAAAAAGTACATGCGACACAAAAAAAGCGGCAGCGGAGGCGGCGGAGTTGGCTGTGGCGGTGGCGGACGGCGCCTGCAGGTCGGCAAAGGTTGCACGTGATAAAAGATATGAGAAATACCTTTCAACTATACAATATAGTTATGAAGCGCAGGCAGCAAAACGCACAATCGTAGAAAATAGAATATTTTTAGTAAACCTATTTGAAAAGGAGCAGGCGCGGCTCCTTAATGAAGGAGTAATAAATCAGAGTGATATTGAAAACAATAAAATTAGAAAACAGCATCCTGACTCAAAGGAACTTAAGTGGATTAATACACATATTGGGGATGCCCAAGTAGCCGCTTTGCCGGCATACCGTGAGCAGATTAGGAAAGAATATAATAGTATATTGGAAAAATTAGAGACGGAGTCACGAGAAGGATTCAGGTATTACGTACCATCTGGAACAAGACTACCTGCGGACGATGAAATAGATAGAATTATCGTTACATTGTCTCAAATACATAAATTCAAACCGTTCTTAACCGCACGGGGAAGTCCAGAAGTAGCAGCACAGGAACGGGCGGTTGCGGAGGAGCGCGAGCATGAACTCGCGGATAAATTGGCAAAAGAGGAAGAGAGGAAGAGGGTGAATCTCAGGGCTCTGACGCCAGAGGAGGCGGCGGCATACGATGCGGAGCTGCTGAAAACCGACAAGGAATTCCGCAATGCTAAATATGAAGAGTTAAAAACCTCTTATTTTGAACTTATACAGGCTAACTTTGTATATTTTATCACAGAAGCGCTTTACTCCGAAGTAAATGATATACAACACTTAGATAAAATACTTGTAGATAAAATACTTGTCGGAAAATTAGAATATGACCGAAAGTTTGCGGCTTTTCAGAAAGCAGAAACAGAGAAGAATAGAGTAGAAACTGAATATAAAACTGTATTACAAGTATTACAAGCACGAATTGCACTTATAGACTCGAAGGAGGTCGGCAAGACACGGCGGGAGATTGATGGTGCAAATTTTAAAAGAGAATGGGTTGTCCAGATGCAAAGTGAACTGTATAGACGCAGCGATGACGGTAACCGCAACAGTACAGATGGTATCATAGCAATAATGGAGAGTTGGATATCAAAAAGATATAAGACTCAGGTTGCACCATTTCAAAAAGAAATAAATAGGATTTATAATGAGCTGTACAAGGAATCTAAAAATTTTGATATACCGGATGAACTAGTAAACGAAACTATTAAAGATGCTGCTGAACTAATAAATCTATATTTGTGTAATGGACCTATGCCCGCCCGTGTCGTAAGCCCAAACCTTGTTCGCCCTCAACAACTACCAAAATTATTTTGCGATAGATATAATAATGGTAAGGGCGTTGGTATCATCCCTTTTAATATTGAGAACTATCAACCGCCGCGACCACCGTCAGCGCCGGTGTCGAAAGGGTTGTTGGGACTTGGTTTATTTGGTTTAGGTGGCTCACGAAAAGTAAGAGGTGAATCAAGTCGAAAAACATTGAAGAAGAGACGTGTGGTGTAGTTTAAGAACTTAAACCGGCTTTACTATTTTTACATAAAGGAACAATGTCACTTTATGAAAAACTCGGCGTTGAAAAAACGGCGTCGCCCGATGAACTAAAGAAGGCGTACTACAAGTTGAGCAAAAGCGCTCATCCTGACAAGGGTGGCGACCCAGAGGAGTTTAAGAAAATCAATCATGCATACGAAGTGTTGGCGGATCCGCAGAAGCGTCAGATGTACGATATGACTGGGTCCGATGACGAGCAGGGTAGACCTGGTGGCGTAGACATCAATGAAATGTTCGGCGGGCAGATGCCGTTCTTCGGTGGGCTCGGCGCAATGTTCGGTGACATGTTTGGTGGAATGGGGGGTCCGCCGCAGAGGGGAATGCGAAAGGCTCCGCGTGGACCCGATAAGGCGCAGGACATTCCGCTCAAACTCGCCGATTTCTACAATGGGCGCGAAATTCAGATTAAGTTTCACCAGCAGCGCGCGTGCGGACTCTGTAAGGCGTCAGGCGCGCTCAAAGTGGAGGATTGTGGTGGCTGCCGTGGTGCTGGAATTAAGTTAATGATGAGACAGATTGGACCCGGTATGATACAGCAGTCGACACAGCGCTGCGGTGACTGTAATGGTGAAGGCAAGCGGGTCCTGGTGGTCTGTCACGAATGCAGCGGGCGCAAATATAAGGGGCAGGAGAAGGCGCTCAATGCGCGCATCGAGCCTGGTATGGCGGAGGGTGAGAAGCTGCGCTTTGCCGGCGAGTGCTCGGATGCCGCCGAATACGAAAAGCCTGGTGATGTGATTCTGAACCTGATAAGGACGAGCTCTGATTCCGAATTCGAATGGCAGGGTAATGACCTCCACTTGAATCACAGTATTGAGATGGCAGAGGCACTGCTAGGGTTTAACATGACGATTAAAGACCATCCCAGCGGCAAAGAGCTGACGCTGACGTGGGCTGGTGGACCTCTACAGCACGATATGATTATCGTGGCGAAGGGTCTGGGTATGCCGGTGCGCGGCAAGAAAGGTGAATACGGCGACCTGTTCGTTCATATCGACGTGTTGGTCACGGTCTCAGAGCGGCGCTCAGGATGGACGGCGGAGCAGCGTGCGCTGCTACAGAAGGTGTTCCCTGAGTGGTCGGCGCCGCGCGGCACGGGTATACCGCTTGCGTTTCAGATGAGCGAATCGTAGATGCGCTTTATGGCGCGGAGCCGAGGATTAAATAGTTGATGTTTGACACTTCGTTCTCAGTTGAGTGTACAGTTAACGTACTATTAGTAACATCATACGATAAATGACCTGCTGTGCCGCTATAACCTACACGAGTCAATATAACAAAGTTGCTTTGTACCAGCAACTGGTTTATTGTTGAACCATGACAAGTACCATTTATGTTGAGAGTGCCGCGCGCGTTGTAGGGATAGATAAGCCCTGAATTGCTGATAGAACCATCGGCACCATAGAGATTTACATAATTTTCGTTGCCAGAAAGATCGTGACCTGTGACTTCTATAGACGCCTCATCGCTGTTGACAGTGGTATGAATGGAATTTATAGTAGAACCATAATTGACATCTATGTTAAGAGTTACCTCTCCGTTGCCAACAAACGCCTGTAGTTCGTTATCGTTACCTGAAATATCATGTCCGAGGAGGTAGAGTTCTGCGACGCCACCACTCGCCTTCATCTTCCCATACGCATCGTAATCATCTGAGGCCGCTTGAACATACGCCTCCGTGCTGTTGACGAGGGTATAGATAGCATTAGTTGTAGAACTATAATTTACCGTTAAGTCAAGAGTTATTTCTCCATCGCCAACAAACGCCTGTAGTTCGTTATCGTTACCTGAAATATCATGTCCGAGGAGGTAAAGTTCTGCTGTGATATCACTCGCCTTCATCTTCCCATACGCATTGTAATTATCTGAATCCACTTCAACATACGGCTGGTTGGCGCCATCAAAGGCGAAATAGGCTGATGCATCTCCGCTCACGTCATTGAGGGTAATGTAGTTATTATAATAATATTCAGATTCCTTGGGAAATCCCGCAGCATTAGCGATAATATTGCCGTTCACTGTCTCGATATTACCTTTTGTATAGACGGGGGCACCTAAGTCGTACTCATCGGCTTCCGAGCCATCTTCAGAGACTCCATCAAACGCATAGTGATTATCGGATAGGTAGACAGGCTTGTCCGAGTTAAATACGGCAAACCTTGACTCGTTAGGGTTAATAAAGCCGCTCAGAAACGTCACTGAATCATAGACGCCAACAAAATAGGCATCTACATTTGGATTCGCGCCTGGGTATAACTTGCGTCCGTTCTCACGCAGAATACGCCCCTTGGGGCACTGGTCACTGTCTTCTGTGACCTGACCCCAGATACCAACGATGTCTAGATCCTGAACCTCCGTTCTATAGGTATAAAACTGACCTGCGAATGTCTGTGTTGATATGTAGGAGCGGCGCTGTCCGCCTGGAATGTTGTCCTTGGCTCGGCTGGATGACATTTTATTATAGATGGAGGAATTTCTCGGGATGAAATAGAATGGCTCTGCTCTGGGGGCTCGGATTGGGTCTGGCTGATGCCGCGTTTTTTGGACTTGCCCGTGAAACATATTCTAGATGGACCCGGTTAAGTAGCCCGAATGCGACGAATACAGACATGCAGCGTGTATGGTTGACACTTGGCGCAGCGGGTTTTGTTGGTGGTATATTAAATCCGCTGCTATATCTATGGGCGGCGTATGGTTTGGAATCACTTGTTGAGGCACATATCTTTCGTTGCGTTGTTTCGGTCCTGCTATCGCTTTTGTTAGGAACATTCGTCTTTAAAGATACTATTAACGGATTCCGTGCGCTAGGAGTACTATTTTCGATGTTGGGGCTGGTTTTAGTGATAACTTCCTCCGCTTTTTCTCAAAAATTGACTTAAGAAAAAGGCTATATACTATATTTGAGGCGATATAGTCTAGTTGGTTAGGACAGCGGCCTTTGAAGCCGTTAGCCTCGGTTCGATTCCGAGTTTCGCCAATCTGAAATATGGACTTTTTAAGTTCACCTTTCAAATCACCGTGGCGGTATCTCTCTTTTAATTTTGATATTTAGAATATCCATTATATTTTAAATACATCGGATATTACTATATTGGTAGTTTAACCATGGCTGTAGGCGTTATTGTTGCTGACGAGAGGCTCTGCGACCTTGAATACTCCTTTTTCGTTGGTCCACGCGCATCCGCTCGCTATCGCCGCCGCCCGCGAAGAAAACACCGTGCCGGGCACGCAGCTGCCGCCACCATGGCTGTAGGCGTTGTTGTTGTTGACGAGAGGCTCTGCGACCTTGAATACTCCTTTTTCGTTGGTCCACGCGCATCCGCTCGCTATCGCCGCCGCCCGCGAAGAAAACACCGTGCCGGGCACGCAGCTTCCGCCGCCACGACGGCTGAAGCGGCGACGACGACGACCACCCACCTTGGGCATGGGGGGCGGGCTCGGGCTTGGTACTACACCACCGTTGTACGGGATATCGCCACGGAAGTTGGGGATAACCGTATTTTCAGTGTACCACTGCGGGTTGAGGCGCGCGGCGGCGAGTTCCTGAGGTGTTGTGAGGATAACCGGGCTGGCTTCGACGGGCGCCATGAAGCCTCCACGGAGCCGACGGCGACCACCGCTCGTTGGTAGGACACCGGCAGCGGCGGCGTTTGTGGCTGATAAGAGAGTGTAGCTCGCGTTAACGGGCGAGCCGCCGCCGCCGCGGCGTCTCGTGCTTCTGCGGCTCTTGCTTCTGCGGCTCTTGCTTCTACGGTTACATCTGCTGCCACCCGCCATAACGCCAGCGGCACGCTCAACCGCCGGAAGTTCGGCAAACTTGGCGTCTAGGGGTCCGAGCCGCGCGATGTCGCGGATCTCGGTCGGGAGCATCGTGCTAAATGCCGTTGGGTAATCCGCGTAGGAGGCGAAATAAGAGCCACCGCGCTGGGCTTGTTTACGACCACGAGTTGTACGCATCTTCTTATTTCTACGCAGCGATTTTCTTGTACCGCCGTGGTAAGCCGCCGTTACGCTTGCGAATTGCGCGCCCTGATTTAATGAGCCTGTTGTAGGATACGTTGGATTGCACGTTGAGCCCATCTATCTATTTACAGGAGCGAATTTATGACGCGGGGACATGGATGCCACCACCACCCATAGAGATATTCTTCTTCTTGATGGTGCCGGCGACGATATAGATGGAATTCTCGGTCACGATGATGTACTCGGTCTTCGTGCTAAAAACCTTCTGGATAGGGCTCGTGTACTCCTCCGCCGACTTAACAAGACTCTTCTCCTTCGTAACTACATCCTCACCCAAAAAAGCGTTTCCATCGCGCGTGGACACAAAGTAATCAAGCAGGATAGGCTTATCCTGGTCAATCGCGATGCGCGCGGCGTGAATCATTGTCTTCTCGGTGGGTAGATCGGTGTTTGTCGCAGGAGCCGGGGTCGCCATATGTTATTCTGGCTCTAAGCCGGAAGAGTTTCAATGACTTTTTCCGCGGGAATCTGAATAATATTGCGTGGGCTCGGGTGAGGGACCCACAAATGCTTATTTTTTGCCGGAGTTGTTGCTACGACAACAGGGGCTGCGTCCGGTTTTACAACTGAGGTCCTGATGATTTCGGTCGCATGCTTTACAAAGATCTCATTCATGTAACGGTACGCCTCCTCAATCTGCTCCAGAGACCGGGCACCCGTAATAATAATTCTACCTGTCTGGAAAGGGCTAATCGTAATTCGCTTACAATCGCCGATGGCTTCGCCGTTACCCGTCCCTTCACAGGGCTTCGGGCACAGACAGATACCTGGCGTGCTCTTCGCTGCGGCGAGCGCCTTGTTATAATAGAACTTCGTATTAACGCCCTGATAGATAGTGGACTCAAATGTACTGAATAGACCGTAGGTTTCAACGAGAATCTTATGTAGCTTCTCGCGCCTAATCGGTACACCAATGCTATAATCGCTATTCACAAGCTGCGTTTCGTATCTGTGAATATTGCGCTTGGTGGGAAACACAGTTGGGTAATTCTGTTCAACGTGCGATGCAAGCCATTCGATTGCTGCGCGACCCGTCTTATCATCAGGTACACCGGTCATTTGAACGCCACCGTTGCTAAACAATTTAATATTTACCTCCTTCCATTGCGAGTTACCAATAAGTAGGCGCACGACTAGAGAAGACTGATTAAAGAAGGTCTTCTTTACCCGTTTGCGACGGAGCATGATGTCGTTGCGACACACACCCTTTGTTTCGCCTTTGTATTCCATCTTCAGAACACCCTCACCAAGATACCAGTAGGGAATCGTGTTAATTTTCTCGAACAGAATGTCTAGACGGATTGTTGAACCCATCTGACATGTCGTTGTCATTGTGCTGATACGAAGCGGGGTAATCCTGATTTGGTCCGCCATTTCTTTGATTTTATGCGGTGGCGGTTTAAAGGGCTCAATCTTTTACATGTTTTGCCACTGAATTATCCCACGCGGCTGAGAGAATTACGGCTGCATGTTCTGTAGATATGTCACGTACCTTATATACTGCGTCAATAAATAGAGCAGCGTTGTCTAAATAATTATTCATGTCTAGCCAGAGAAGCACATTTCTACACAAAACAGCGATTGGCATTTTACACAGACCATCCTCCCAAATCATCTGCGAGCCCAGTGCTTTACGTTTAGCTAAACGCAGAATCCAGGTCTCCCACTCGTTGATATTATCCCCCGTTTGAATCTTGCAGTAGATTTGCCGCAGGTCTCCACGCAAGATTTGTAGTGTCAGGTCGGTGGGTACGTTCTCCTTTGTTATCTTGCGCTTCTCTCTCTTGAGAACGCTTTCAACCGAGTTTCTAATAATAGAAGGAGATAGGTGACCACAGAAAAAGGCAACCGCGCGCGACCTAATTGAAGAGTGGACGCGACACAGAGTGTTACATAGAAAAATATAGAGTGGTTTCGGAACCACTTCGTCGTCGGCATCGAGGAGAGCACGGAGCGAAAGCTGTGCCTGGTCTGTCATCGTCTCCACCTCATCAAAGATAACAAACTTGCGCTCGATGCCTGGCCACCGTGTACGTACGAAATCGAAGATACGCTCTCTGACGACTTCGATTGAACGCTCGTCGCTGGCGTTGAGATACAGAGAGGATAAAATGGGCGATATCTGGGGATATGTGTCTAGTGCTAAGGCATGCGCGATTGAGGTTTTACCGGTACCAGGCGGACCGTACAAAATGAGGGGTGGTAGACCGCGACACTTGTTCTTGGCTGCGGTCTCGAGCAGCTTTCGTAAATTGTCATGACCGTGCACATCTGTTAAATGAAGCGGTCTATACTTTTCTGACCACAATGAGGTCATCCTGATGAGTTTTATTGATAGTTGTATTTAAGCCCACAACGGTGACTTGCGCTCCTCCCAATCCTTTCCGTTTGGACCCAAGTGTTTACAGAACCCTGGTAGAAGAGTTGGTTTGACACCGCCAAACTTTTTTTCAAATGTGTCATCGCATACGGCGGCTGTCCGTGAAAAGGGTTGATAAAACTTTGATTTGTCAAAATAGAGTTGGAAAAAGCCGGCAGCCCGTGTTTCACCATAATTTGTATCGGAATCAAAGTCTTCTTTTTTTAGATAGACTCGACGCATCATATGATAACAAAGGTCTTTTGATAAGGGTTGTGCGCTAATAATTTCAAATAGGTTATCGGGTAGGACTGTATCGGCGTCAAAGTAGATAATCCAATTGTCCGTGTAGGCGGCATGGGCTGCTTTCTGTCCAGCCAAAACGAGCGCCGACTTGTTGAACGGTGCCCCATTTTTGTGAACCTCGCCGTTCAGAATTAATTCGACATTTTGATACGTTTTCATTGCATCAAATGTATCAAAATCAGTTGGGTCTGTTACTACATAGATCTTTTTGAAAAACTTACTATTGTGCTCAAGAGTGGTAGCCAATTTATCAGCGTAGTTAACACAAACAGTTATGCCTATTAGGGGCAGCATTGCTTCCCTTATATAAGACGTCTTTAAGTTGTAGATATACTACGTCTACCTAAAGCTCGGACTGAACGAAAATAAGTATAGAAGATGAGCGAAGAACCGAAGAAGCGTACGCGCGTCAAGAAGGAAATCGTTGTTTCTGATAATGTTATTGTTGAACCCAAGAAGACTCGTGCTTCAAAGAAGCCTGCTGTCGTAGCCGTCGTAACTCCTGATGGAATCGTTGGCTCTCTTATGACTGAAATCCGACCGCTGATTGCGCACATTCCGGTCAATACGACTAAGATTGAGGCGGAGGAGGCGACGTCGGCGGGTGCACCGAAATACGACCCCACTGTGCCGGCGCCATACGATACGAAGGATACACTTTCATTCCTGGGTGCCGAGGACCGCGGTGAATCGGTTGCTGCGAAGCTACCTGAGCCGACGAGTATAAAGGATGCGCGCCATTTTGAGGCGCCCTATAAGAGTACGCTACCGACTCACTATTCGGAACGCCTGATGGTTCAGTTTCAGGACAGCAATCGTGTTCAGAAGTTGCCGGACCGCACCGATGTCTATTGCTACTGGTGTTGCCACCCGTTCGATTCAGTTCCCTGTGTCTTACCGTCGGACATTAAGGAGACAATCTGGTATGTGTATGGGAACTTCTGCAGCCCTGAGTGCTCCACAGCCTATCTATTTCACGAGCGCCTGGATTCCAACGTTCAGTGGGAACGCTACGCTATGTTGAACTCACTCTATAGCAAAGATGTTGAAATCGCCGCCGGCGCGTGCAGCGGTATACGCTCCGCGCCCAAGCGTGAGGTTTTGCGCATCTTTGGTGGGTCAATGGATATCCGCGAATTCCGCGCTATCGTACACGAGAAGAAGCTGCGCCTGGACGTGCTGACGCCGCCGATGGTCTCCATTATTCAGACTATGGACACGAAACCGATTGACTTCTATGACCAGTCTCTGCGTAATGTGTTCGTACCGACGGAGGCGCGGCGCCTGAACGCCCCTGGTGCACAGGGCTTGCGGCTACGTCGTTCTAAGCCGATTGCTGGAAAGGAGAGCACGCTGGAATGGGTCATGAATATTAAAAAGCAGTAAAAATTGAGTCCACGTAAGTAAACAACGATATTCAAAAAGAAAATGCCGTTGTCTACTCAGGAAGTAAAGAATCTTCTAAAGGAGGTGTTTCGCCTAGTTATTGCGCTAAATAAGGATGACCAGACACAGGCGCTTTCAGCGTTCTCGTCTATTCTTGATACGGCTCTAGTTGAGACTGACGAGTATGCTGATATGCCGCCGCTTGTGGCTGCGGTTAAGAAGGAGGCTCGATATGATATGCCGGATCTGGAGTCGGTGAATGAACATGTCACGCCGGCGAATTGGAAGCTGCCTACTGCGAGCGCTCAACCAGATGATGATGTTCGCCTCATTATTACCGAGACTGAACAGCCAAAGGAGGAACTGTCTGTGATTGACCCAGACGATGAAGGCGTTGAGGCTGTTGCTCTCAATGATGATGGTATTCCTGAGGAAGAGGAGGCTGGCGTTGAGGCTGTTGCTCTCAATGATGATGGTATTCCTGAGGAAGAGGAGGCTGGAGAGGAGCCTGGAGAGGAAGAGGAGGCTGAAGAGGAGGAGGAGGCTGGTGAGGAGGAGGCGGAGGCTGGTGAGGAAGAGGATGTGGAAGAGGATGTGGAAGAAGAGGCAGTTGAGCTCGATCTCGAGCCCGTCCGCATTCGTAAGGTTATCTACTGGAAGGATGCCGCAACGGGTGACCTTTATCAGTATCTACCCGATGACGAAGTCGGTGATAAGGTCGGTTCCTACGTAAATGGTGTACCTATGTTCGAATAGTTTAGCGGTCTAAACAGATTGTGAGATTCCATTGTAATGTATGACATTGTGTACAGTATCACTGTACATGAAGCAGTAGACTGCTATTATGATATGATACGAAATTTATTCTATTTTAACAAGGGTATACGAATATTCGTAATTGTTCATTGTAATCCTTTTATGTATTCTGCACTAAAATCTAAACCTATACAACATGTTGCATTGAATCCTAATGCAACCAATAAAACCTATTTTACATACGACCTTCCAGAAGCGCACATCGATAATTATATGTACTGCTTCAACAATGGTATTCAGTGTAAATATTATATAACATATGCCTCCAATTGTATGTTTCATAAACAACTTGAGTTGTCTTTCATTGAACGTCTTTTTATAGAAGAACCTGAATATGAGGCGCAAAAATACCATACAGCAGAGCGTATGAGCAGATGGCCGTCGGTTAACTTTTTTTTGAGAAACACATACCTCATAAATCGTTTGAAAGAGCTTGGTATGGGTGAAATCTATCCGTATCAACATGAAGGGGTCGTATTTGAATCGTATATATATAAAGAGCTCGCTGATTTTCTCATTACTAATAATATTAAGAGTATGATTAAATATCCGTACGCCTGTTTTGAAGAATTACTGATTCCCACCGTCTATGTTAATATTAAGAAACAGGGACCGGTTAATATTTGCAGGCTGTTCTGGTGCCTTACACCAACTATAGAGGAGATTAAGCTGCTGGTTGAGCCGGCTGTTAAAACTATTGAGCGCAAATACGACAACGAGGTTCGCGTCTGGTTGCGTGAAATTACAAACTCATATGAGGGAACCGAGCTCTTTGAATTCGAGTTTCACGCGTAGTATATAAACCCCGACTACTATAGAACGATGGATTTTGTAAGTGGATTAACACAGACGCTCTGCAAACCACTCCTCTTGTACATTGTCTATGTGTGCGCGTTGATTCTCTATGACGTTACCCAGGGCGACGCGCGAGCGGTCCTTAAAAATACTATTTTTCTAGTATTCGGTTCACTTCTCATCTACGCGTTATGTAATGCCGGTTTTGAAACGGCTGCTTGGATTTTATTAGCCCTACCCCCATTCTTTTTTATCGCCATTCTAGCCATGCTTATCTTATCACAAATAATGAAAACGACGGTTGTGGATGAGTCCGGAACTAGTACAATAAGTAACTGGCGCTCCTGGTTTGGCGGTAAATCGCAAGAGGAGAGTGCTCTTGAGAACGTTGAACGCGACGTGGAGAAGGCGCTTGAAGCAACCGCCTCAACTTGCGCGGAACCTGTAAAAAATATACAGATGTGGAAAATGACTCCGATATCGGTACAATCGGTGGCGTGCCCCAGCTGCTCGGCGACATCGACTTCATCATGATTTAAAGAACGATAACTGTATAAGTTAAAATGAATACGGCGATTATATCATGGGCTACATGGTTGGCAAATAGCGTTATGGATACGTATACTAAAGTACGTTCTGTCTACGCGGATGTGTATCGACTGTATACGACAGAGCGTATGTGGTATATCGCCGACAACGGACAGTTCGCAGACTCCTCCTATATGGATGTTGAAGAAGGTAGTCGGTTTTGGTTATTCGATGGTTCCACTATTCTTGGGCAGGCGCACTCGATTAAAAAACGTCTAGAATACCTCAGCTGTGAAATGCGAATTGGCACTACGGTTGTAGCCATGGATGATTTTTTTGAAAATGTAAAATATGGTGGTGACGCCGTGCCGCCTTTCGCCGTTGTTATGGCTGCGTTCATGATTTCCGAGAAAAAATTCTATCCTTGGACGCGTGCACATTTTAAAGTGTTTTTGCGTGACGGCGAAGAGCGTGAATTTGATGGAAGCCCGTAAAAAACCTTGTGTAAAAATAAATGTCTTCTCTGGTTCGGTCACCATCGCAAGTTGATACGCGTACAAAGTTCTTACTGGCTATCGCGTCCACTGATATCTTCGAAGTTATGGGTCCTATATCCGCAATTATGTCCGAGTCTGCGTTTAATACCAACGTGTGCCCCGAGGGCGTGAGCAGCGGTAGCCTTCTGCGCGATTTAGGTAAATCTGTAACTACGATTGGCTCCGGTAGTCTTCACACACAGACCTTTCGCTTAGTTCAACAGCAGAATGGCGGCGGCTCGGAGGGTGTTAATCTAAATCAGCCCATATTCTATGTGCGCGTTTGGTCAGCAAATCCGGCGGCAAATCCAGTGACAGTCGCGCGCATTGGTTAGCCCCTCAGGTTTGTTTTTAACAATAGTTTAAGAAGTATTGTTAAAAACATAGGTTGCTTCGCTTATGAGTCGCGAGGCGCAGAGCCAAAGGTATACGTGTAGAGTCCGTTAGTGTAATCTTCTGAAACTTTGTTCGCAATAACTACGTAACCAGCAGTGAGTTGGTCGCCGTTACCTTGCTCGCTTTGTCCCTTGGTATAGACAAATGTAATCAAATCATTCTCGCCGCCAACTAAGCCAAGGCGTAACACCCTACCCATGTCAACAGTTGTTGATGTTATACCATTGAACTTGTCGCGCCCCGATGGGTTGTTCAGGATTGAGCATACTGATGCCAACTGCTCTACATCTTTCGCGAGATAGAGACTCTTTGAAACATTGATACAGTTGGCAAAAACTGACTGGAGGTTGGCTTCGGAGAAAATATATGGTCCGTAACCCCAATTGAAAATGAATTGAGGCTTGACCTCCAATGCGTTGGAGGTGCTACCCATCACCTGCGGCTCGACAGCGCCCTCAGGCTCGTCTTGGTTAATCTTGCTGGCAATACAGACGTAACCCACGCTATGAGCGTCATATCTAGGCTCACCTAAGCTACCAAGATTACCTGTACGCTTGATGAGGCGGAAAATTAATATATCGTTATCACCGCCGACAAGTCCAACACGAATCGTCTTGCCCAAATCAATTGATGATGTTTCATTTCCATTCATTTCTACAAAATTCTCTGTATGATTACCATCTAACGGAGTTAGTACGTTATTGGATAAGTCTACTATATCTCTAGCAAGATATAAACTGTCAGAAACCTTTGTTACGGATGAGAGGATTGATTCAAGCGTTGCTGCGGAAACAACTTTAGGTAAGTAACTTCCGTTATTCAAAAAGGGCTTTCTAGACCGGTTGTTAGGTGTCGTGCCAAGAATGCGGCAATACAGAGAAATACTATATGTAGTACCCATCTTGTTTCCCGTAACAACGTAGCAGACATTGGGGAAATGATTGGGACCGCCAGCGCTATCCTTATTACCCGAGCGCTTTACTAGGCGCATTGTTATAACATCATTGTCACCACCAGCGACGCCGATGCGAATCGTCTTACCCAAGTCAACCGCGGTGAATTCCTGATCGGCAAAGTAATAGGAATCGAGTCCATCCAATGTTGAAAGAACTGAGTCAAGGTCGGCGCGTGTCTTCGCAATGTAAAGAGAGTCGGAGACTTTGGCGAAGCCAGAAGACAAGAGTGAATCAATATCCGATTTTTGGAAGCAATAGGTATCGGAATCGAAGGTGGTTAGGAATTGCTGGTCGGGCTGCGCATAGAATGTTCTTCCAGCAGGGATCTTGACCGCCTTCGTTGCGTAGCGAACTAATGAAGTCATAGTATACTTAGAGAAAAGATTTTAAATTTGGACGCGTGCGTTACTTCAGCTAAGACGGGTTGGTCCACAGAACATGTAAAAGCCGCGCGCGCATTGGTTAGCCTGGTACAATTTTGTAAAGTAAAAATAAATGAGTTCCATGGTTCGGTCGCGTTCGCAAATCGATGTGCGTACAAGGTTCTTATTGGCGATTGATAACGTCCCTGTTAGAATTGTAACTGGTTCTGTTTCTGCTGTAATGACAGAGGCTGCATTTTCTAGCGCAACGACTGTAGATGACACAGTCGGAGCAGGATACTTGTTCCGTGATCTGGGTAAATCGATAACAACGGTTGGTTCTACCGGTCTTCACACCCAGGTATGGCGCTTGGTTCAAATTCAGCAAGGTGGTGGTTCAGAGGGTGTTTTTCCAAATTCAGCTACATTCTTTAGATGCTATATCCTCGTTTGGGCTGCGAACCCGGCTACTAACCCAGTTACAGTCGCGCGCTTCGGTTAAATATATTCATATATAGTAAAAAATGTCCGTATCACGTTCATTTTCCGCTGTTCAGTCGCGCACTGCGTTTTTTTTGGCAATTAGCACTACAGATTATTTTCGTCCCGAAGAAGATGCCGTCATTACCGACCTGATGCTCGATAGTGATTTTATAGAGCGGACACAAGGACCGCCTCCTGGTGCATCAAGTTCGGTCTATAAAGACCTCGGTAAGACCATCGTGACTACGACTGCTTCCGGCTTATCGTACGCAACCTATCGTCTCGTTCAGCGCCAACTCGGTGGTGGCTCAGAGGGCGTGCCTGCAACGGAGTACGACAACGGTGTGTTCTACATTCGCGCGTGGTCCGCTGACCCTGTGGCGAGCCCGGTCACAGTTGTACGCATCGGCTAATTACATACGCTGATTTACATTCGGTCTGTAGAGAACCTCCTTAATGTTGAGAGACTCATCGAGCAGCGCAAGGTCCTTAAGATCGCCGCAATCACCGTTCTGATTCCAGATCTTGATAATATGGAATCCCTTCTTTGGGCTGATGCTGACACCGATAATGCGGTTTTCGACAGGGCGCTTACTGATGAGGTCCAGAGTCGCCGCTGCCATGTAACGCTGATAGAGTTCACATGACATGCTCTGACCAACCTTGATACAGTAACTGCCACCACGAATGTTCATATGATTCTCCCAGAGAGGCGGGTGCGGGTCGCGCATAAAGAACCACATACCGTTGTTAAACTTCTCCGTGCCAATAAGCGCTACGGCTCCCCAAAGAGTCTTATAATTACTAAATGAAGCCACTTTCTTATACGAGTCTTCATTCCAATTCTGGTCCTGTGTATCATGATAGTACAGCGACCAAGGTCCTGTAGGAAAATCCTGCGGAACATCGGTTGTCATTGTTGTTTTTAATTTGTGGTTACGCTTAAAGTCCTGCTCAACTTTTTGCGTTTCCGCTGTGAGATTGCTTGGACGGGGCTGGGGCTAAAGCGAGCTTGATTTCGCCGAGTCCAGCGACCGAGTACTCGATGATGATAGGGTAGTCGTTCTTGAGGTAGATTGAGATGTCGGAGCAGAGGGACGTGCACTTGGTAAAGAGAACTAGATGTTTTAGAAGGAAATTGCCCTGGACAATTTCAGTGTGTGATTTGGATACGGACATGCCCTGACCGACTGAGAAAACCGTCTCCTGCTCGGCAAAGTCGCCGCGGCACTTCAAAATCAGCTGATTGGAGGCGCTTGTGATTTCGACTGTCTCACCGAGCGTGCCCATGTCACGGATGATTTTCTGGAAGTCCAGAGACGGCATCGTGATGATAGCCGAGAACTGTACCGGCGGAATCTCAATCGGATTGATATCCAGTTCGATGAGATTCAGATTGAAGGTCGTCTCCATCTGCTTCTCGCCGTTGAGGATAACGATACCCATCTTGGTGGTGTCGCGGCGCTCCATGAACATGACGAGTGAGTCGTTATTTGACATGGTCTTAACGAGCTTGAACAGATTAATCATGTTGATGCCCAGGATATGCTTCTGGGGGCACTTGTACTCATCAAAGCGGTCGGCGTGCAACCTTAGGTGAACTAAAACGGTGTGGGTACCGTCCATCGCCATGATCTTGAGACCATTCTGGTCGATTTCGATATTGGCTTCCGTCAAAATCTCTTTTAGCGCCTCGCATAAAGTACGGATGGGGGCGGCTTTAACTGTACGAATCCGGAAGAGGTAGTCGCCGTTCGGGTCCATTTGTCTAAAAAGTGTTCTTAACGCGCGTTTAAGCACTGAAACAGAGCAAACGCACGTAGTTAAAAAAGCCGGAGGGGAGGGTGGTCCGAAGTTTACGCGCGGGTGTTCTTCGACTTGGTGGGGCTATTGTTCTTTGCCGTCTTGCGCCAACCCAGCATAGTGTAGAGTCCGTAGAGCGCCAGGGGCACAACGGCGGACTGCGCGTTCGCTACAAACGAACCCATAACAGCCGGGGCGAATCCGCCAACCTTGCGAGTCTTGCGGTTGCGTCTGCTGCCACCAGCCGGGCTGATATAAGACGTAGCCGCCATCGGCGGGCGGACCCAGCCGGGTACAGGCTCGCTGGAGATTGCCGGCGCATTGGATGAGGGTTGTAACGCGGACTGATTGAAATACTCGGCAGGGGAAAGGTAGCCGGCACCACGAGTACGTCTATTGCTTCTTCTTACCATCTCTATTTATAGGAGGGAAATGAATCTAAAGCAGTTTTTGTATTTGAAAATAGAATGTTTGCATCCTTTTTTCAAAAAGTTCTAAAAACATGTGGTTTGTGGAGAAAGGACGAGGAGTTGGTTTTACTTTATGAACCGAGTGGGCGAGCAAAAGATTATGAAATTATAACTGTACGGAATGAAAGCCATAATAAAACGGATACCACGCTGCCCACCATAAATCCGTTACCTGCACTCATCAGTGATTTCTCGACGAAATAAAAGAACGCCAGGGGCATGATTAAATACGACAGCAGTACATAAAAGAGCATTGTGCCGATAAACGCTTCGAATCCTTTCATTGTATATTATATGTATAGTTATTTATAGTTGGCATTTAAAACGGTGTACCGTTATATTTAACAATGACACCAATAATATATGTTTCTGGTGGTGCTCTAGGCGATTTAATCCACCAACTTTCAATTATTAATGAAATGTATATAGAAACACAAAGAAAGGGAGTTTTATACGTTAGAGAAATGCCTGAATTTTGTTTTGATTTAACTACTACATATAACGACACTTACAGCCTAATTTCTAAACAAGTATATATAGATAAGTATGCTATATGGCAGGGTCAGAACTATGATATAGATTTAAGTATTTGGTTTGCTTCTCCTTTACGTTTTAAGGCTAACTTTCAGAAAATATATAATTATGTATATAATATTGACTGGGCTATGAATCCATGGTTAACATGTGACACTACAAACCAGCGGTTCGAATCAAAAATTATCTTCTGTTGCTCCAGCCGCTGGTATAGATTTCCTGATAAAATTAACTTTAAAAAGTTCTTTGCTGATCTCGGTATAGAAAATATTGTGTTCGTTACTCAGACCATCAGTGAATACAATAATTTTTGTGAAACAACGGGTATAATTCTAGAGCTGTATATTCCACCTTCGATAGATGATTTTATTACCTGTGTTAACAGCTGCTCACTCTTTATAGGTAATTTGTCATCTCCTTTAACATATGCGTACGCATTGCATAAAAATAGAATCTGTCTTTTAAGTCGTCATTGTTTAGATAATATACATTTTATTGGCTTAACGTTGCCTCATAATGAATTATTGCTAGAGTATAACTAATTTGTCGTCTACGCAACCTCTTCAATCAAATCCGACTTGGGAAAACGAAAGCGCGGGTGCTCCTCGGAATTTTCAGCCTTTTCACCAACCGCTAAGAAGACACAGGGTGTCAGCGTCTTGGGTAACTTCAATAGCTTAGCAACCTCCGTTGAGCTAAAACCCTCCATAGGGCAACTGGCGATCTGCTCTTCGGCTGCGGCGGCTAGACCGAAACCCAGTGCAATATATGCTTGCTTAGCTGCCCATGTGGTTCTGTCTGGTAAATTTTTAAGAAATCCCATTAGCATGCCGCGCATAGACTCGGCGCCTGTCGCTGATAGATACTCTTCGGCGCGCGTTTCAAGATCCGAGCGGGCGCAGAAAATATAGAGTGTATCGCATTCTGCGACTTGAGGCTGATTATAACTAGCAGCCTTGATTTTCTCTTTCAGCTCCTTGTTCTTGACAGCATAGACCTTATAGGGCTGGAGTCCGAAGGAACTCGGCGCGTTTATAATAGCTTTCGTAACGTTAGTTGAATCGACGGATCCACCAGTAAAATGCTTCTCGGCGCGGCGCCACTCAAGATTCTCAAGGAAAGATTGTGAACCACCCATTATAGTGTAAACTTAGCGGGGGCGGCTTTAGATTGGATTTCTTCTAAAAATTGACATGAGGGTGGGGACTTGGGGTTTTAGCAACAAGTAATAAAATGACCGACGTTTCTGCCTACAAGAAGCATACGCACAGGGAGCACATTCTGGAGCTGCCCGACACCTATATTGGCTCGATTGATACTCACGAGGAGGACCGATGGATTTGGGATGAGGCGGCTGGGCGCATGGCATGGTCGCACGTTCAGTTCTGTCCTGGTTTCTACAAGCTCTTTGACGAGGTTCTGGTGAACGCACTGGACCACCGTGTTCGCCTTCTAACGACTGCGGCTGGTGCAGCCGATGTGGTGCCCGTTAAGAACATCTGGATTACGCTTGAGCCTACGCGTATTACGGTGCGCAACGATGGCGACGGCATTCCTGTCGGCGTCCATCCTGAGTACAAGATGCACGTTCCTGAGATGATTTTCGGTAACCTGTTGACTTCTTCCAACTACAACAAGGAGGAGGAGAAGACGGTCGGTGGCAAGAACGGTTACGGCGCTAAGCTGGCTAACATCTTCTCGTCTGAGTTCCGTGTCGAGACGGTGGACCACCGCGCGGGCAAGAAGTACAAGCAGACGTGGGCTAAGAACATGACGTCGGTCTCCAAGCCGTCCGTCACGGCTGGTAACGCGAAGCCCTATACGGAGATTTCGTACGTTCCGGACCTGTCACGCTTTCACTGGCTCCTTCCTGCTGTCACGGAAATTCCCACCGACATGCTTGCCGTGATGCGGACTCGCGTCATGGACGCGGCTGCGTGCGCGGGCAAGGAGTGCAAGGTTCATCTGAATGGCAAGCTTATCGCCGTCAATACGTTTCAGAAGTACGTCGCGCTCTACCTCAATGAGGACGAGCGCAAGTCTGTGGATTCTGAGGGCGAAAAGAAGAAGCTGCTCGCGTATGAGAAGGTGGGTGAGCGCTGGGAGGTGGCTGCTGTTCTGACCCGTTGTCTTCACGGCGAGGTCGTGCCCGATGAGCGTCACATCTCCTTCGTAAATGGCATCGCGACGCGTCGTGGCGGCAAGCACGTGGACTACGTTGTGAAGTCGGTGCTGGGTGACTTCTGCGAGTACGCTAAGAAGAAGAAGCTCGACGTCACGCCGGCTATGCTGAAGGACTCTGTTGTCTTCTTCATTAACTCCACCATCGTAAATCCGTCGTTCGACACGCAGACCAAGGAGACCCTCACGACTCCGCTTACGAAGTGGGGCTCTAAGCCTGAAATCAGCGCCAAGTTCTGCGACGGACTGGTTAAGATTGGTCTTCTGGATGAGGCGCGAGCGGCACTTGATGCGAAGAACGCTCGTGACAATAAGAAGACCGATGGCAAGAAGCGCTCCTCTGTTCGTGGTATTCCCAAGCTGGAGGACGCCACGTGGGCAGGTACCGCAAAGTCAGGTGAGTGTACGCTCATTCTGACGGAGGGTGATTCGGCTGCTACGACTGCCATCTCGGGTCTTAAGGTTGTGGGGCGTGAGCGTTTCGGTGTCTTTCCTCTACGAGGCAAGCTGTTGAACGTCAAGGATATCAGCTCGGTCAAGAAGACGGCAAACGCCGAGCTGACGCATATTAAGCAGATTCTTGGTCTCGTTCACGCAAAGGTCTACAACGATGTTAAGCAGCTGCGCTACGGTCGCATCATGATTATGACCGATCAGGATGTGGATGGGTCGCACATCAAGGGACTGCTCATCAATCTGTTTCACACGGATTGGCCGTCGCTGCTTCACCTGGATTTCATCTGCTGTATGATGACCCCGCTGCTCAAGGCAACCAAGGGCTCGAAGACTCTGTGTTTCTACTCTGAGCCCGAGTTTGAGACCTGGCGTGACGCGCAGGAGGATGGTTCGCGCGGCTACAAGGTGAAGTACTACAAGGGATTGGGCACGTCTACGGCTGTGGAGGCTCGCGAGTACTTTGCGCAGATGAACACGCTGGACTTTGAGTGGGATGCTACGGCAGACCAGAACATCGACCTCGCGTTTTCCAAGAAGCGCGCCGATGACCGTAAGACGTGGCTCACGTCGTATGACAGGAAGCGACAGCTCGTGGTCAAGCCTGGTGGGTCGCGAGTGGGATATTCGCGGTTCATCAACGATGAACTCATCCACTTCTCATCCGCCGACAATATTAGGTCTCTGCCGTCAGTTCTCGATGGTCTCAAGCCGTCGCAGCGCAAGATTCTCTGGGCATGCCTGAAGCGCAATCTGGTGTCCGAAATCAAGGTGGCGCAGCTCGCGGGCTACGTTTCTGAGACGGCAGCGTATCACCACGGTGAGGCTTCTCTGACCTCAACCATTGTGGGTATGGCGCAGAACTTCGTTGGCTCGAACAATATTAATTTGCTCTATCCTGGTGGTCAGTTTGGCTCACGGCTGCGTGGTGGTCAGGACTCGGCAAGCCCGAGGTATATCCACACGCATCTGGAGTCTATTACCAGGGCAATCTTCAAGAAGGACGATGACGGAATCCTGAAGCAGCTTGATGATGACGGGCAGCTCGTTGAGCCTGAGGTCTACTATCCGGTGCTGCCTATGATTCTTGTCAACGGCTGTGTAGGTATCGGCACGGGTTTCAGCACGGACATTCCGCAGCACAATCCGCTGGACCTCGTTGCGGCTCTGCGGCAGCGCCTGGCTGGTTCCGTTTCGACGCTTGCGAACGTAAAGCTCAAGCCCTGGTGGAACGGATTCCGTGGACAGGTTGTTGCGGCAGCAGACGGCAAGGGCTGGACTGTCAAGGGTCAGTACACTTTCGCCGACGATGAGGCGGCACACGTCCACGTGACGGAGCTGCCTGTTGGCACGTGGACTCAGGACTACAAGGAGTTTCTGGAGGATTTCATCAGCGATGACAGCGGCAAGGACAAGAAGCCGCTGCGCGATGTGGAGAACAACAACAACGACTTGGATGTTAACTTCACGCTCAAGATGGACCCTGATGCGTACCATGAGGCGCGGGCGTACGCCGAGGAGTTCGAGAAGCGCTATCGTCTCAACTCCGCCGTCCGTATCTCCAATATGGTGGCGTTTGATTCCACCGGTAAGATTCGTCGCTACGAGAATGCCGGTGCTATCATGGAGGACTTCTACGGGGCGCGGCTGGACGCATATGAGCGGCGCAAGACCTCTGAGCTGCAGCGCATGGATGCCGAGCTGCTCGAGCTGCGTGCGCGACTCAAGTTCATTGAGGCGATTCTCAATGGAGCGCTCGTCGTGGCGAACCAGGAGGACAGCGTTCTGCTGGCGGGACTCAAGGGGCTGGCGCTGCCGCCGATTTCTGCGCCGGACTTTGTGGATGACCTCAAGGCGTATGAGTATCTGCTCCGTATCCGCATTGACCGCATCAAGGCGACGGCGGTTGAGGAGCTGCGTGAGCAGGTGGCAAAGCAGAAGGAGGAGCGCGATGTGTTGGCGTCAAAGTCAGCGGAGACGCTGTGGCTAACGGACCTGGAGTCCTTCATGGTGTCGTATGATGCGTTCTGCGCGAAGAAGGTGGCTATCGCAGCTGAGGCGCAGAAGACGCAGGGTCCGGCGAAGAAGAAGGTGGTCAAGAAGTAAATGCTTAATTTGTAAATCCCTGGTTAGCTCCAATATATATAATAAAACATATAATATACCCGATTTTTAGTTTAAACTTAAAGCGTTTGTTTGTGTAATAAATACATATGAAAATTTTAATCGAAGTCGGTGCTTTTGATGGACATGATAGTTTAAGATATCATGAAAACGGCTATCGTGTATATACTTTTGAGCCAAAAAAAGATTTGTTTCAAGCTCTTGTTGATAAAACAAAACATCTAACAAACTATACAGTAATACCTAAAGCAGTATCATTAGAAAATGGAGAAACAATATTTAATATATGTAAAGATGGTGGTGCAAGTTCTATTCTTCCTTTTAGACCTGATAGTGAATTAAATCTGACTTGGTCGGAAAAACGTACCGATATCCACTTTTCAGGCATCTCCTATAATGTTCAAACTACACGTCTTGATACATTTATAGAAGAAAATGGGCTACAAGATACAATTATTGATTTTATACATATAGATGCTCAAGGTGTTGATTTAGATTGTCTAAAAAGCCTTGGATTATATATTAGAAATGTACTAGCATGTGTAGTTGAAACTGTTAAAGATGTAAATAAAAGTATTTATATTGGTCAAGAAGATAATACCTTAGATAATGTTACAATTTTTTTATCGAATAATGGCTTTAAAATAACTTCTGTTCAAAATAATGATATGACTGATTGTGAATATAATGTATTTTTTGAAAAAATATAGTATCTTTCACTTTATCTACGTAGAGGCGGCGTCTTCTTATAACTCATCGCGAGCCAGTATGTCTTCTTAAGGATGGGGACCAGTGGCTGTGGTGGGCAGACAGGCTTGTCACTATAGACAAGCATATCTTCGGCAGGTAGCGTAATTAGTTCGACATGAAAGTTGCTGGGCAGGTCGCGTAGGAAGGCGTTCGCTGTAGATATTGTCATTTTCAGCGTAAAGTAGTCGTACGTGGTGGTCTCTTCATGTAGAACATAGGCGATGTCCTTGTGATAACCGAGACGGTAGAGTTTTTCTCTGTTCATCAGTGTAACATACGGTCGTGTGCCTTTTGGGCTAGCTACAACAATATGTAGTAGAGTCATTTTGATGATTTGCTCATTGTGGTTTGGCGCACTCAATTTTACTGAAAAAGTTTTTGTTTTGTTTTTATTTTGTTTTGTCGAGGCGCTGCTTTACGCCGAATCGTATCCACGGTCCTCGCTAAGGAAGCGGTCGAGCTGGTTCTGACGGCAGCGGATGGTGTCGACTTCGAGAAGCGTTGCTGGGTGCCAGCGCAGGAAGCCGCGCAGGGGGTGCCGCTCGCACTGACCGATCCGCACCAGTAGCCCGACGGGCTTTGGCTCAGCGGGTGCTGGAGCAGGGTTGATGGATTCACCGCGCTCGAGCATCTCGAAGGTCTCGCGCAGGACCCAGAGCGCGTGACACTCGTCGTCAAAGGCGGGGATGTCCAGAGAAGAGGAGGAGGAGCGGTCATCCTCATCCGACATGTCGTCCTCCTCCTCGTCCTCCTCGTCCTCGTTGCTGGGCTGTGCTACACGCTCGTGCTCGGTCGGTGCATGACGGCAGTAGGGGCACGACTCATTCGTCATCAACCAGCGCGCTACGCAGCCCAGGTGGAACTGGTGACCGCAGCTCAGGGTCGCGGAGCCCGTCGATGCCGCGATGGCGTCAAAGCAGATACTGCAGTCCATTTCTTTGATGGATTATAGCATTGGGTCTGAGATGGTGTTAGAGGGGTTGAGTGATTTCAATTTTTTTCAGATTTCAACCAACTGCGAATATCCTTGTTGGTCTTGAGCGCCCGTATCTCCTTCTTAGTAAACAGACCTGCACCCGTGTGCTCATCCTGTTTCAACATTGGTGTATGGTTGCCGTTTATCGTACCCATCCAGTACGTGGACCTTCCTATTTCATAGGGACCGGAGTCAATCGTATAGTGTATTGTTTCGAGAAATCCGGTCTCTTCTTTGACTTCGCGCGTCGCGGTCTCCAATAGATTTATGTCATGGGGCTCGGCGTGACCTTTGGTGAATGACCATTTACCGGTGAACCGGCTCTGAACCAGAAGATAGCGGTCGGCTGACTGTAGAATTACACCAGCACGTACCTCTTCTGTAGTACAATTATTCATTAACCCCATAAGAATTAAAGATAGCATTCCAATTGGCATCTTTAATTCTTATTGTATATTATTCAATTTTAGCATAATTAGAAAAAGTTTGGCATCGGCTTGGACTTGGTGCCAGATTGACTTATATTTACGGGGTGTGACATCGGCACCGGCATGTTTGACGCATCGTGTAAATAGGTCTGGTACATAGAAACTTCACTAACTATCTTCGGTGCGCACCACTTAGCGACGTGATTATTTAGATCCTGAATCTGCTCCTTAATTCTTGTAGGCTGATTCTTGCCGTAGGTTAAATACATGGAACGCATCACGATTAATAGTTCGTCGGTTGACTGGGGGTCTATGAGGTATTTGCCGTTTGAGTCGTCGTATACGGTCTTGCGTACAAGGTTTTGTACGATTTGGACATTTTCGGGTGAAAAAAATGTTTGGTTAAGCGCGTTCGGCTCCCAGTTGCCGCGAATCATGTCGGCTTTCGCAGCAGTGTCTCCGGTAGTTCTCCATCCGAACCCTGGCAGCGCGGCTGTTCCGGCACCGGGACTTTGCTCAAAGTTAACACGTCCGTTGTTGAGAGACATGTCTATCCTACTCTTCTGCTGCGTTTTCTACGGATTTGGTGGCGCGTTTAATTTTCGCATGCGCTAGTATAGAAGATGTCCTCAGTTACACGTGGTCTTAAGAATACAGAGCAGGGTAATGCGTACTTTATCAATATAACAAATGTGACTCGGTACCAACTTCGTGATGAGACGGGCTTACCTTACACAAGCACTAATAACTATCCAAAAGGTGTTGGTCCTGGTCCCTGGGCGGCGGGTGAACTCGTGTTGCGCGATCTCGGCAAGACCATCCGTATTCCTGGAAACGGAGACCAGACCACGTCGGCGGGGAACAATCAGCGTGTTTTGCGTAAGGTCCAGCGCCTTGACGTTAATGCGATGACAGTACTACCTACCAACTTTGTTGGACTCAATGAAGGCGTTGGTGGTAGTTCTGGTGATGGTGCAGCTGGGTTTGAGACATTTTACATTGAACTCAATGCTGGACCCAATTCAACGGGTGGCGGTGAGACCGGATCACCAGCGCGTTGGGCTCGTCTGGCTATGTAATTTGACAGAGTTTTATATTTTAAGGTCTTGGTCTTTTTGACTTGACCTGAAAAAATAAGGCGCGCTTAATAGAGAGACTAAAATGGCGTTTTCCCCGGAGACCATGAAAGTTTTAGAGAACGTCTATTGGGTTGTTAGCGTCTTCATGCTCGGTATCGGTGTCTACATTATCTGGAAGCAGGGTAAGCAGGTTGAGTCTATTCTGCTTACAATCATCGGTTTTACCGCGATATTTTACTACTGGATAAAATGGTTCAAGATTAAGTCCAAGGATGACATCTGGCCTCCTTACGTAAGTCCTTGCCCCGACTATTTGACGCTGGTGGCGCCGCAGACCACGGGTGGCACGGAGGCAGTGTGCATGGACTTTGTTGGTGTAAGCCGTCAGCCGCTAGTATTCAAGAAGGCGAAAGCGAACCAGATTCCTCAGGCGAGCGACGCCGACTTCGCTGACTTTGTCTTCAAGTTGGACAAACGCACAGGGGGCATGACTCCCGACGATTTCAACAAGTCCGTCTGCCTCATGGTACAGTCCAAGGGTCTGAGCTGGTCTGGTGTTTGCGAATAGGCTTTGTATACTTTTTACTCTTAAACTGAAACGTTAAGAATATAAAGAACACGGACAGAAATTTGGTTAATGGATAGCCAGATCCACCAGGAGTTTTATAACACGATACTTGAATGGGCTAGACAGCCGGCGCCTAGGTCGCCGCCTGCTGTATTTCTATACGGTCCACCTGGTATCGGAAAAACAACGCTGGCTCATCGTGCTTTAGAAGATGCCGGTCTACGTGTAGTCGAATGGAATGCGTCACAACACAGACACAAAGCTGCAGTATCTGAGGCGTTGGAGCCACTTCTTCAGAGTTCAAATATCACTGACTATTTTCATGAAAAGGGTCACCGGTCTTTGGGTATAGTGCTTGACGAAATCGATGGTATGTCTGTGGGTGATAAAGGTGGTCTATCTGAGTTGCTGCGACTCGTCAAAGAATATAATGGCTCGAACGCTATCGTCTGTATCAGTAACGAGTGGCAGGAGAAGCGCTACGCGGGCTTTCTGCGTTGGTGCAAGGCACTTCAAATCTGTGTTCCGACGCCTAACGACATCATGCCGATTATATTAAGCACTCTTGGTGCTGATAAGGTTGAAATAGAGGAGGCGAAGGTCTTAGCGAATGAATTACAGCGGACTCATAGTGGAGACTTGCGTAAAATTATGCAATCACTACACGAAATGGCTCCCGAATTCAAACGCGGTCGTATGTCGTTGACTGAGATGCGTGAAATTCTGCGCGACGGACCCGTGGAGCGTTCTTCGCTGGGGACTAACCGAGTGCGTCGCTCGGAGACAATTAAGACGGCTCTAAACAATCTTTTAACGGGTAATATGGACACGTACGCGGAGATTCCCTTGAATAATAACGACCTTAACTTGGCTGGACTTCATCTCCACGAATCGCTTCCCAAGTGGTTGAACAAGAATGAGAAGGACACTCGGCGGGCGTTTCAAGTCTATTCGGAACTCATGAATCCTATTACTACATCAGACAGACTCGATTACTATACATTTTTCTATCAGCACTGGTCTCTATTCTCGCTAACATATCAGGTAAAACTTCAATCTGTCAATATACGTTTATTTGAAGGAGACGACCCTCTTATCGTGCGTGATAACGATACATCTGTAAAATGGACCGATTCCGATGTAGCCTATACAGCGGTCTTGTCTAAACAATCGTGGCTGTACAATCAGTTTCGGTACCTATGTGAGATGCGTGAAATCATACAAAAAGAATATCCATTATATGATGGTGGAATAGAGGGTGTTTTTTGGATTGGTGGCTTAGCGCTGCGCAATCGCCGGCTGGGTGGGGTGGCGAGTGTTGGTGCGGGGGCGGATCCTTCGCGTTTTGAACGCTGCTTGAAAGCGCTTGAGCTACCAAAACCGGTGGCGATGCCGTTTGAATAAAATTGATATTCGGCTTGCTGGATTGTAGACGGGCTAAAATGGATTGGGACGAGTCGCGTATGGCGGAGCCATCTCTGCTCAAGTATAATGTACATACGCCATTGCAGTCGCTGTCAGTAGACAAGATAAAGCAGCTTTCAGCGGCGACTGCTCTTCCTGTCGGGCTTATGCTATTCAATCTTCACGGAGATATGAATATTGGGATGTCAATCAGAACAGCCGTGATTCTCGGATGCTCTGATGTATGGGTTGTTGGGCGGCGACGTTATGACCGACGTTCGGTCGTGGGAGCGGTACACTATATCAATATTCATCGTTTTCCTACGGTTCAGCCCTCCTACTTTGCTGAGAACCGGCTGATTCCGATTGTGATTGAGCAGGGCGGACAGGCGCTCGAAGAGTTCTCATTCAAGTCTATGCTGCCTGGGCACATTGAGCCTGGTTGGCGCGTAGTATTTATCGTAGGTTCAGAGTCCTTTGGACTACCTGCTTCGTTTATGAAGGCTCTTGCTGCGCCTATTGTGACGATTAGCCAATACGGTGTAATTCGTTCCCTCAATGTAAGCGCGGCAACAAGCATTGTCTTATACGAATATAGTAGGCAGTGGCGCGCGTCAAGGGCGGTTTAAAAAATTGAAGCATTCATACATGATTTTTATATGTGTAGTAAAATGCCTACAACCTATAATATGTCGCGAAGCCATGCTCGGTGGACTAATAGCGAATGCGTAAAAATGCTTATATCGATTAAGAGGGGGCAGTCGCTTAGTGAGATTGCTATCGAACATGGACGAACAAGGGGTGCTATTACCGAGAGACTAAAGTTGATTGCTGTCGACTATTATGATGAGGAGTTTAGCATCAAGGACATTAGAAAGTACACTGGTCTGACTGTGAACCAAATCAAAACGGCTGTCATTACGGTCTATACCAAGAAGCACGTTACGGCGTTTATTAACGCTAAATTTTGTAACCAGATTCATTAAGCCTTTAATTCTGACTGATAGACAAGATGGTGTACATGCAATGGGTTCTTTCGCCCAATACGATAGGCGCGACCGATAATCTGTTTTTCCATTTCGCTAGTCATCTTGTGAAATAAAAAAACATCGGTAGCACTGATGATATTTAATCCGGCGCCGACGTGGCGCGAATTGAGAAACAGGACGCGGAAACTACCTTCATCGAACGCTGAAAGTATATTAGAGATGCGTGCGGTGGACCCATTAATGGCTGAGAATTTAATATCACGGCGGTTCATCTCATTTTCTAATTGATTAAAGGAGGCGTCAAATTCACTGAAGAGCAGAATTTTGGCTTTCGGATTTGCTTCAACAAATTGTAGAAATTCTTCCAATTTTGTTTTTGGACCATCGGTCGGCTGAACAATTACATTTGCGGACTTATTTACTACGTGTAGTTGTGATACACTTGTTATACCTCCGCGGCAGAGAGGGCAGACTGGCTGCCTCTTTAAAGACTCGCAAAGGCACGAAAAGCAGAAGACGTTCTTACAGCAGGGTGTTAGAGTGGGTGTCTCTAGGTCCGAATAACAGATGGGACAATTTGTAGTCTCAATTTCACCCATACGCTTCTCAATTGTCTCAATGCGTGCTTCTAGCGACTGAATTTTCAGTTCCTGGGTCTCAAGTGATTTCTGTTTTGCTGCTTCGCTAGAATACTCCAACGTTTTGTTGAATGCGAGTTTACGACGCTGCTGCTCGAGGTCTTTTCGCAGAGTCATAGTAAGTGACTCAATTATTGAAGTGGGACTCTCATCATGTACTCCTAAAGCCTGGAGAGCACCACGGGTATCTCCCGCGTGCAATAAATCCATAATTTCGTTTGGTATTAATGATTCAAGGATGCGCAAATTCGCAGGGCTGCGGCATAGAATTTGCTTGTGGACTATGGGGGGCATAGTAAAACTAAAATCTATATAGTTGTCGGAATTGCGCAGAACGACGCGCCAGGATTGAAGGTCCGAATTTTTATGGATATCCGTTTGTCCAATTAAATTTTTGAGAAAATTTGCGTTCGTTGATATTCCACTTACATGAAGAATCGGTCCGCTCACGTTAGTTATAATTACATTTAGTGCCGGATCCTGCTCATCCGGTGGTAAATGATAGTACGGATGTGCTAAATTGTGCGAAATTCCTGTCGGAAATGCTATATTAAGATAGGATGCCGTTATTAACCATATAAAATTTGCTGTGAGCTGCATCCGAATTCCGGCTTGAATTGTGTCTGCCTCATCGATAAAAATGCGCGACCAGTGAAATTTTTCTGGAGCCTGATTATACTCAAAATCCTTGTACATCGTCGATGATACAAATACGGCGTCCACAGCGTTAAAAAATGTACTAAGTGTCTTATCACAAACCTCCTTCTTACGCCTACAAAAAATTACGTTTAGCGTTGTCTGCTCAGTAATGTAGGCTTCCCATTGTCCCATAATGCTATGCGGTACTATAAACAGCGCTGCCTTGATGCGTGTCTTTGATGGCTCTGGTATATGATATTTAATCATAGATAAATTGTTATTTCTATAATTTGTTATAATTTCCCGCTCCTCTGGTGCCGGCTGTTTGACTAGACTCAATGCCACCAACGACTTTCCAGAGCCGACGCGGTCGGCAATTATACCATAATTTGTGTACAATTTTTTATGCTCACCGCACTGTAGTCCGTCAAATTTTGTCTTCTCCAAGTTTAGCGCAGCCTGTAGAATTGTCTTTTGATGCGGATATAGCTTGGCTTTGATTCCTAACGGTTGGTTTGGAAATCTCGACGCATCCTCACCCAATTCATTTTGAAAAACTCCCTTAAAATATGACCAATACCGACGGTTGCGGTCCAACACAGTCGGTAGCACACTCATATATCCATAATATCATGTCTGCTTTTAAATAGTTGCGCGAATTTCTGATAGCAAATAACCCATTCGATTCTGTCCTTTGCCAGTACGCCCTGTGCCCCAGTACGAATCCCATGCCGAGCGCTCTTTCAGCTCAGCTGCACCGGTGCTTTTCAGGAGCGCGGCTAGCGTTGGATTCTGTTCGAATTTGGCTTTCAATGCTTTCAGCATGATGGATTCGCGGACCTCATTCCAATCAGTGCGGAAGGAGGGGCTGCGTGTCTTACCCAGACGCTTTGCTGCGGCTGGGCTGGGCGCCGTGCGAATTTTCTCGAAAAGGGTCTCGTCACCTGGAAATTTCTGCGAATGGAAGTAATGCTCGACTGTTGCCCAATTGTGGTTGTCGAGTACGAATTGTGCTGGATGAAAATTGCTAAATTCGCTGTATTGTGGCGACTTTGAATTAAATTCGATGGCGGTCATCTGCTGCCTCTTTACGAATTTTACTAAAATTCAATTTTATGTAGAGTATTTAAAAGGGGGCTATCTATTATTAACTAAATATGTCACGCCCTTTCGTATCGGTCTTGACACCTACATATAATAGAAGACGATTTATTCCGCATCTTATTGAATGTTTTAAAGCACAGGACTATCCGCAAAATAAGATTGAGTGGATTATCTTGGACGACGGCACGGACAAGGTCGGCGACCTTTTTGAAAAGTCTGGACTCAAGAATGTGCGTTATTACGCAGAAGACATTAAGCTCAATATTGGCGCGAAGCGCAACAAGCTAAACGTATTGGCGAAGGGTGACATCGTGGTTTGTATGGACGATGATGACTATTACCCGCCGGATCGCATTAAGCATGTTGTGTACAAATTGGGACAGAAGCCAGACTTTAAGATTTGCGGCTCCTCTCAGCTGTATATGTATTACAGCGATAATAAGCAAATCTATTGCATAGGACCATATAATCAGAATCATGCGACGAATGGAACTATGGGTTACAGGCGCTCGTATTTCGATAATCACAAATACGATGAACATGTGACGCATGCTGAGGAGACCTCATTTTTGAACGGCTACAAGGAGCCGATGATTCAGCTTGACCCACACAAGGTCATGCTGGTGATGTCTCACAGTGAGAATACATTTGATAAGAAAAAGTTACGTGAGGCGACGAATCCTATGTTCAAGCTGACTACGATGAAGATTAAGGACTTTATTAAGGATCCGGCGCTGCGGGAGTTCTACGCCTCGGCTTAGCCGCCGCTTCTTCCGGCGCTGCGGGAGTTCTACGCCTCGGCTTAGCCGCCGCTTCTTCCGGCGCTGCGTTTAATTATTGCGCCACAAGCCGGCTTCCGGCAAATTTTTCTCTCATGCTACTGTATAAAACATGTCGTCTACTCAGCGTGGTTATGCGCAGATTACGTCGAAAACCCTCGTCAGCACGGCTGCAGTAAAGCTGTTCACGCTCGCCCAAGTTGTAGGTGAGCTGGATGTCGCGGTTGAGGTTAGCCCTACGAACTACAGCGCCACGCAGACAAATGTCCTCTATGCTGCCGCACAGCTCAACGGGCTCACGCCGTCCGCTGTGCTTTCAGCGAATGAAACTCTGCGCGACATGGGCAAGACCCTTACGGTTACGGCGTCCGACACTGGCGCTCAATTAGTTTTACAGCTCGTTCAGCGGACAAAGGCGAACGCCACAGGAGGACAGGTCGGGTATGTCGTTGTTAAGAACGATGTCTCGACGGTCTTTGTAATCGCTACGCGCTCGTAAATAATCTAAATATAAAGTTATATTCTGATTATTCTTCTGTTTATTTGGTTTCATGGTGAATCCACTCCTGTGTATTTCCCATATGTTCATCTTTCTTATAGGTTAACCAACCGAGTAAAAACTGTACCCACGGCTTTGTGAAGAATCCTGGTACAAATGGTATAAATCCATAGTATTTGGGCTGCTTACCCTGCCAATACCATCTGTATAAGAGAACGTACGGTACAACAACAAAACCAAAAAGGAACCCGTAAATTGCATACAGAACTTTGAACGGCGTTGACTTGTACATGTTCAGATTAACTGCCATACTCGAGCCAATACATGCAAAGAAAAGGAGCAATCCTAATACAATATACGTAACTGACCTATTGGCGGCGTTCGATAAGAGACGTGAGACGCTGAATTCATCTTTTCTGGCGTCGCTCTGAAATTTTTCAACTTTGGCGGCTTCGGCACGCGCCTCAGCGCCGGCGACTGGCGCACCAGGCTTCTCCTCAAAATCTAACTCGAAATTTCTTCTAATTTTTTGCTCAGCAAGTCCGAAATTCTTATCTAATACATCTTTAATCTCAGGATCATTTAGTAAAGGTTTCAATTCCTCATTTAATTCATTAAAATAGGCAGAATAAATCTCTGAGCGTGAATAGATATTTGTTTCCAAAAATTTCTCACATCTAGTAATGCCATCGTCAAGTATTTTCTTTGCTTTCTCAGGTAGATTGTTTACATCATGCCGCAATTGTTTCGCTGTTTTTAAATTCTGCTGCGTAGTAAATCGAACGCCAGTTGCTTCAGGATAGGTTCCTGGTGAATAGGATGCGCGGGCAAGAGCTATATATTTATCGGCATTAAATATATCATCCCACTTGTCTTTGATATCATCTTTAACAAGTGTGACCGTATTTGGATCATCTAAATACTTTGTAAAATCGTCAAGTAGTTTTAATAATAGGTCTGCATCCGCCTTGTTGATTTGTTTTTTTGACTGCCCTGTTACGAGTTTATTTCGTTCGTCTATAATTAATGTTTTATAGATTCGTATCTGCTCTTTGGCTTCGCGCTGTTGCTCTCTCAATTTCTTTTCGGCAACAGGATCCTCTGTCGCCTTATTCACTGATGAAAACGCTCTTGTCGCTAGAAAGGACATCCCCTACCGCTTGAAATCAAATTTATGATTGAGAATAAACGTTTTCTGCCGGGATTAAATCGCAAAACGCATACCACCCAAGCCACTCTGTATCTCCAAGAAGTTGAGCGACTCTACGTAGACTGAAAATGCGTAGCTGTAGTTCGCGTCTGCCGGTAAAGGCTCGACATCCACCTCTAAATCTATCTTTGTAATGCGACTTGTGTTGATTGTTCCGCTGGGCTGTGTACTAGAAGACCCGTTGAGTGCAAATGAGTACATATAGAGTGGATAGAACGATAGTGGCTGTACGACACCGCTCAAAAGATACGGATAGCTGTTTCCAACACACGACTTGAATGGTACAATGTCTGAAAAATAGTTCGCGCGCTTCTCTTCGAAGATTTCATTACCGCCGCATAAAATGCGGGCGGCGCGCAGAATGTAGCGCTGGGTGCCCGCTATAAAGCCGCCACTTGCTGGAATAGAACCACCGGGCAAGTAGTGAGGTAGCAGTTGCTGTATATAGGGATTGGCGTAGGGGCGCTTCTGTGGATCTGTGTATTTCCAATTTGTCAAATTTGTATAGTCATTCCTATACCACCAGTCCGAGCGACGCGCAAGCCACACTGCTCGCGTAACTAACGAATGTGCGTCCAATTGTAGCTGCTGTCGTGCCAATATGTTGGGAAACTGAAATTCCTGTACCTGTCTCACCAGGTATTCCAACTTTTTGGATGCGAAGAGTTTACGCTCAGCGTCGGTTAAATAGATGTAGGTACATTGTAGTCGCGGATTCATTGGAAACCCATCTGACTGCGGTATACTGTATCCGATATCTGTGTAAAAGTTGCGGGGCGTCCCAGATATATCGACATAGGTCTGATAGTTGTTATTGAGGGCTTCAGGTAGTGGACCGTAGGCTGCCGGATAGGAATTTGCATATATCATTGTTCCCGTCGCCGAGTCGAGACGATACCCTGCTTGAACGCGCACGCCACTCGGATCCAAAATTGTATAGATTTGACGCAACGGTCTGAGTTGAATCTGAACCTCCACGTCGTGGTATTGTAGTCCAATTAAAGGGAGCGCCAGTCCCGGGGAATCTGAAAAGAAGAATCCTAGTGGAATATTGACTTCGCGTGCCGGTATGCTAGGGACATTGAGTTGTGTTGTAATATTGGGAAACGGAACGACATTTGGATATCCTGTCCGCGGGTCAGCATATGCACCGGATGCGGGCGCATACATCTCAGGAACATCACCGATAAGATTCGACCATTTCTCAAAACTGTCTAACGTACAATCCAACTGGAATTTTGCAGCCAGCCAGTCGCTCGAGTATTCCTGGACCTTCGACCCACCAATATACAGACCCACACGGTCAATCATACGGAGACCAACTTGGCGAACCCATGCGAACTCGTGCGAAACACGCCCTGTCCATATTTTGTTGTAGATTGCTGGCAGTTCCAGGGTCAGATACATGTCAGACAAGAGGTCGCCGTGACGTGGTATTTTAGCACGTAACTGAATGGGCGCGTCAAGAAGAAGTTCATTGGCACCATCCAAGGGTACCGTAATATTTTCCTGGCTGAAATGTGTATGACGCACAAACGCCTTGTAAAAATAGGTCATTTGTGGATTTCCATTAATAACCTGGTTCATGTTTCCATATGCCACTAAGGGTAGTAAACCACCGGGCATTCTCCTATCGTCCACGTTGAACTTAGTTTTAAGTCGCGCTTAGAGTAGAATGAATTCTCCGGTGCCCAGCGCTCTCAACGGAAAAGCAGTGGTACCAGAACCTATATTATCTGTGTATCAGATTATCGGTATAGTTGTTATCTTTACAATTATCGCATCAGTGGTATCATATTCAAAGCATCTGTTTCAGTTTGATTTTCGTGGCTGGTTATCTACAAATGTATATCCGCTTCTACCGTCCATGGGTTCGCTAAATTTCATTAGCGTCGGTGCTGGTACAGCACAAGAGGATGAGAATCGTTCTGGACCGGCGACATTGGATTATCCAAATAAGATGCCTGTTCAATCTGCGGTTGAGGGTGGGGATGCTGCAACCGCATCACAAACATGGTGTTTAGTTGGTGAGGATATGACAGGGCGCTGGTGCGTACAGGTTCAGAGTGTAAAGGCGTGCGATGCAGATAGAACCTTTTCGTCTAAGAACGCGTGCGAAGCGAAGTCATGAAGAGTTATATATGTACATACTGTTTTATGATAAAAAACAATATGTACTAATGATTAAATACTTATTCGGGTCCAGTGCCGCTGTGACTGTCGGAAGTCCACCACGCATCTGACTGGTAACCAGGCAAGTTCTTATCGAACTGATTTGAGTTCGGAACATAGACGGCACCCGTGTTGAAGTTAAGGTCCCAACCGACCGCCAAGTGGGGCATCAGCGAGATGGAGGGTCCTGATGGACGGAACATCGTGGGATTGGGTCCCTCCTTGACCAACTTGTCCAACTGCGAATAGGAGAGGGCGAACGCGTGGTACTTGATACGCGACGCAAAACCGTTCATGCGCCCCGTGATTGTAATAGGCAAGCCAGTGAGGTCCTTCTCTGACTCAGTCGTAACGGTGCCCTTTACATCAATATTGGCAGCCATGCTATTCGTCGTACAGAGGTCCGCCTGGAGCGTCTGCGTGTTCACGTTCTTCGGTAAGAAGAGGTAGAACGAACCGTAGTTCAACTTGGGGATGTCCGAAAATGTCAGTCTGTTGGCGAGATTGCCGTTGATGTAGACGTCCAGAGAGCGTCCCTTGACCATTACGGCTAAGTGGAACCACTTCTTCAGAGGGATGTTCGGGATATCGACATAGTTATTCCAGTTCATCGTAGTGTTCATGTAGACACGCAGCGTGTTGGTGTCCGCCTTGAAGAAGACACCGGGCGACATAAGCGGAAACACATTAACCGAGCCCTTGTGGAAAACGTGCTTGAAAGCACCCTTCTCACCCGTAAAGGTCTCTGGCTGAACTGAGAGGAAACAAGAATACGTAAATTCAGTGCCCTCTCTCTCGTCTCTCGACGGCTCCAGCAGAGGATATCCGCTCTCGGGGTTCTGTATGAACGTCTGGGGGCTATCGTATGTTAACGGGAACATATCTACAGCCATGCTCTGATAGCGCTTGAGCTGAGAAAAACTCGACTCAAGGATCTGCATCGTTACTGAAAAAACGAGCGTGATAACAAACGTCTCCAGAAGCTGGCGACCAATAGTGATGTTCGTGGTCGGCGCGCCGACCATTCCGCCGGGCGCTATCGCATTCGCACCACCACGCATGGATTTCAGCATCGGCTCAAATGACTCGCGGAGCATTCTTATATTTTTGGAATCCAAGTACGAATTCGTGGACATCCCTTCTCTATGGTTTCACTCTAATATTTATTCATAGCGCCCCAAGTTTACTATAAACATTGGATGTTATGAAAAGTCCGGGATTTATAATGAAAAACTTATAGCGGTATGTTTACTTCGCCGCGATTGCCGCGGGCGGCATGCTGAGCGCAGGTGTCGTATCAGTTGTAATGCCAATCATGTTCAGCAGACCCATCACGAAGCCTACCTTAGCACCGGGGCGTGGTGCAGGACCCTGTTGGTACAGCTCGTAGACGCGCGCCGGGGTCAAAGCGTAACCGTAAAATCTCGTTGTGCTAACGCTTCCGCCCCAGCCCTGCTGTAGACCCATCGTTAGGTAGTTATTACCTGGATTTATCGTGGGCATACCAGGGCATACACAGCTGCGAGCCATCTTGCCGTCAATATACACATCAATCATGCGCCCGTTGACAACTACGCACAAGCAAACCCAGCGCTGTACATCAAACTCGGCGATATCGCAGATAGGGAATCCGTTGGGTCCAAGTCCAATATCAGTCTTTAAGCTGCCGGAGAAGAGGTTTGTTATGTTCGTATTTAGCGTTATATCGGGACCACCACCAGACGAGTTGATGCCAGCCAAATCCTGGTGCACGCGAATCATGAGTTTATTGGACTTCGCGTCTAGCACACCAAGCATTGTTACGTGCGGCGGCTCGGAACCAGATGGTCCGTCAGACGCAATCGTGAATACGTGCTTTGGCGTATTCGAGTTGAAATCAAGGTTATTCACATACAGCCATGTCTGGAAAGTATACTCACCACCCGTCGTCATTGGCGGATAGAGTTTGGTCTGCATGCCCTTTAACTGGCTCGCAGGGAAGCTCTTATTCAAAACAACCTGCTCAAACTTGTCCGCACCCGGGTAAACAATACCGTAGACCCAATATAAAACAAGTCCTGACACAATGATGTACGCCAACAGTCTCAGTATTGATGAATACGGGGCTAACATTGACGTAACGCTTCCCAGGCGAGCTTTTACGGCGTTTAAAGTACTCATTGCTCTCTATTCATTATTGATTGAAAAATTTCTATGTTCTTTACTTATTTCAAATGAGTAAGAAACATATTGCTCTGAAATTATACACCGGCATAGATATAGCGTATACCCATTCTCTCTAGTATGTAGCCAAAGAAGCCATACTTTTGGTCCAATCCGCGCTTGACATCTGGACCGTTCGCATAAAGATCGTATATGCGCGCCGGGGTCAAGGCGTAACCGTAAAATCTTGTTGTGCTGATGCTTCCAGCCCAACCCCCCATCTGACCTAATGTAATAAACTGATTACCTTTCTCAACAACAGGTACACCCGCGCATACGCAACTGCGTGATAATTTGCCATCCAAATATACGTCAATTACGCGACCCGATACCGCTATGGTCAAGCACATCCATTTTTGTAAAGGCAAATTCTGTATATCGCACATAGGGAAGTCAATGGTCGTTTGGAACATATTTGAGGAGGAATTACCACGGAACAAATCAGTGATATTTTTGGTCAGCGTTAAATCGGGCTGTGACGAGGTTCCCTCTTGGTCCAGTTGATTCACACGAATCATGAGTTTGCTCTCATTAGGATACAAAATACCGACCATTGTCACGTGAGGACTACGTGCATTACTGGGCGGCGCATCAGAACTGATTGTAAACACGTGCTTCGGCTGACCGGCACGGTAATCATAATTATTTATGAAGAGCCATGTTTGAAATGTGTATTCACCACCAGTTTTGATTACCGGTTTCAATTGTATTTGAGCACCATTTAACTCGTTGCCTTCACGACGATCCTCGAGAACAATCTGCTCGAGCATGTCCGGGGGGGGAACGAGGATTGTGTAAACCATATATAAAACGAAGACAGCAACGATGGCTAGAAGCCCCATCTTAAGTGTATCCGCATACGGACCCACAGAAGCCATTACACCATCTAATCTCCCACGAGCACTGTTAAGGGCAGACATACCTCTATAGATATGAATAGTTAAAATACTTTTTACTAATTTTTTAATTAGTAATTAGCATTTATATAGTGCTTACGTGTAATCTATACGTACACCCAAACGTTCCGCCATAAATCCAGCAAAGCCGTACTTATTGTTGAGACCGCGTCCCGTATCGGGACCCTCCTGGTACAACTCGTAGACTACAGCCGGAGTTACAGCATAACCGTAGAAGCGTGTTGTGCTGACAGCACCCGCCCAGCCACCCAATAGTCCCAAGGAGAGGTAGTTATTACCCTTTTCGACTACGGGCATACCTGGTAGGACACAGCTACGCGCAAGCTTTCCGTCCATGTATACGTCCATCACGCGTCCATTCATAACAACAGTGAGGCAGATCCATTTCTGGAGCGGGATATTTTGCAGATCGCACATAGGAAAGTCAAGGGACCCCTTGAGCGCACTCTCAGCCCCCTTGCCCTGGAAGAGCTCCGTTAAATTTGACAGTAGAGTTAGGTCAGGGTGGTCAGGGTCGCCACCGGAGCTGGGACCGCCGCTACCGCTACCGCTGGGGGCGCCGGCACCACCATTTTTACATTTCTGCATCGCCGATACTGCAGCGCACTGTAATGCGGACATGCCTGCCGCTGCAGGACTCTGGGCGCATAAACCAACTGCTCTAGTAAGCATATCTGGTGGCGGAACACCCCCTGGAGTATTAGAAAGCTGTGTACATGTGTCAGCACTGGGATTTTGAAACGCAGCAATCTGCTGGCTCTCAGGTAATGAGCGAAGGTCAACAGCAAACCCCTCAACCGCACCCGCCTGATATACGCGTATCATTATCTTGTTTTCATTAGGATATAGAACACCTATCATTGTTACGTGGGGAGGGCGAGACGCGCCAGGTTGCCCATCTGATGAGATTGTAAACACGTGCTTCGGCTGCCCTGAACGGTAATCGTAGTTGTCAATGTAGAGCCAGGTCTGGAATGTATATTCGCCGCCCGTTCTCATAGGGGGCTTAATTTGAATCTGTGTACCTTGTAATTCATTTCCCCTGCGCATATCGGTCAACAATACCTGTTGGTACACATCGGGAGGGGGTACCAGTATAACGTACACTGTATATAATACAATAATAGCAAGTATTGCAAAGAAGACTGATTGTAGCTGCGACTTGATAGGTGCGACAGCTGCGACCAGATTTGCGAACATGCCTCGCGCGGAGTTCAAGGCGCTCATACTCTCTATTTTTGTATACTCTTATTTAATTTACCGGGTTAGGCATAAGAGTAATCTACATATTTTAGAGCATCAGGTTTGGCTTTGTGTGATTCAAGGCAATACGAACCGAGACAAAAGTTAAAATTGGGCACACCGAACACAAATGACGAGTTAGGCGTTGGCATCGGAGGGACTCCCTGGGCGTCCGAATTCCAGCGATAGTTATTTACAACCTCGACCTCTTTGAGTCTGCGCGGCCACGCCTGCACATAGGCTAGACGCGCGTTCATATCCGAATTCATATAGACCATCGGCTTTCCTGGAGTACCCTCGATAACGTTGGGTAGAGCAACTGACTTGAGTAAAACACCATTTTGATATATATCTGCCGTTCGCCCTTCAATCGAAACAACAAATTGATGCCAGCGACGCATCTGTAATGTAGGAATTACCACTTCATACGGCGTCGACTTGAAACTCGTAAAATGTAAACGCAATTTCTCGTGGAAAGGATCGACTGCGACATTGAATGCGCCGGGAATAACTAGCAAGTTATTGAAAGGTGATTCGATTTTATCAGCATGAATCATCTCAATAGAGGAATTATCAACACTTACAAAAAAACCAAATGTAAACGATTCGGATAAAAAGGTTGTTGTTTCTGATTCCGACAATAAGTCGGCTTTGCCCTGCGTTAATTCCATTTTCCCTTTATTATAGGCGTGCGCCCCTATATTTTCTGGTGCTATCTCCCATAGTCCGGTAACTGTGGCTAAATCAGGCTTCTCCAAATAATAATATACAAAAAGAGCAAGTAACCATAATACTACATAGATGGCAGAGACAAGTATCAATGGTGAATACATACCCACATGCGGATTTGATAACAAATCAGGTTTGATGTAATATAAAACGATTCCAAAAGCCCCTACGTAAACCAATACGGTGAAAATCGTTGTCCATGTTCTGCTACTGAGCATGTCCCCTATCCGATTGGAAGTTTTTCTGTAGGAAAGTATATATATATTTTCCTATTGTAAAACGTTTTCTCATAGCGCACATGATGATGGCGCGACATTTGGAGGTAGTACTATCGCTGGGCATAGTTTGAGAATTTCAAAAGCATAGAGTTCACTATCCCAGAGCGTGAGGTTTTGGATAAATGCTGTCGCGCGCGCGAACCCAACTCTGCCATACCAGTCGTTGGGAACGGCTCTTGGTTTTCCACTGAGAAGTTTGGTCGCAACCAGGCGACAATTCACGTAGACCTCTAAAATCTGGTCATGGGTTGTCACGTGTACGCGAAACGGTTTCTTTACGGGGACGTCCGAAATTCTGAGCGATTCTCTGTATCCGATGTTGCCCTTCTGAACGGGGTCCGTGTCTACGAAAACGATAAGGTCGTTCGTAAAGTTATCCAAGAATATTCCAGGATTCATTTGCGTAGGCAGACCGTCATTTAAACCACCTTGACCTTTTGGTGGTGAACCGGGAGAACCGCTCTTAAACTTAACTAAGTCGTCTGTTCCCCTGTGTAAAATATGGCGATAAGGTCCTTGATTATCGTTGCTTCGCGCATCGTATATGGAGACTTCGATACTTGCTGTGTAGACATCCGAAACACGCATTGGAAATTCATCCGATTGTAATTTTAAATTTACGGGGTCCTGTGGAGGATTGCCCATTTTCCAAAATACTTGTGACGGTGGCATAGACCGATTAATTCCACCAGTTTTGGGTCGTATGCTAAATTCAAAATTCGCACCTAGTAGCGTTAGAACAATCACAACAGAAATTGTAGCAGCAAGAGCATAGAGTATTGTATTAATAGGTATTGTCGGGAATCTTGCCTGAATCTGTTGCACCGATACACCCTTGAAAAAAAGATATGCTGACGTTGTTGCGGCAATAATGCTAAATGCCAAGACAGCGATAAAAACGTAAAATGCCCACGAAGAGGTTGACCTAGAAACCTTTAATGAATCAATTAAGCGATCCATTCCCTATTCAGCGCACTGAGTATAAATTTGAACTTTCGCGGCATTTTTCACAGTATATTAAAAATGGATACCTGTCCAGATCTACCCTGCTCTGACAGCGAATCGGAGGAGCCGTGCGTGTATTTAGAAATCAATGATAAGATGGCTCTTATTAGTGAGAGTTTTGCACAAATCAATAATGCCGACGTAATGAATATTGAACTCATTCATGAGATTCGCAAAGTTCTGCAAGGCAAAGTCTATGAGCAGATTAATGTGTGTCGTGAACTCGTCGAGAGATTGGAGCACCGACATATAAAAATTTCGCTTCTTGACAGGCTTGATTATCAGGAGGAGCGTGCGCGGGATAAAATTATTTGGCTGTATCTTATAATTCTGAAAAAGAAGATACAGATTGGTCTACGGCTCGCTGTGCTAGTTTGTCTTCTAGCGATATTGATTCACTACGTCTTCTTTTAGACCAGCGGGCATTTCAAATGGGCGCGTTATTCATCGATATCAATTATATATGTCGGTATAGTTCGTTTATTTTCTAAATATGTAGAAACAATACGATGAGCCCCGTCCAGTAAAGTATATTCTCCCTTTTTCAATGCTATCCATATTGGTTCTGTATGACCATGTTGGCGTATGATTCGTCTATGGTGTAAAACTGACTCCAAATCTTTTTGCCCTCTGGGACGATCTTCTTTAGGATAAGGATCTTTTGAAAGACGTGCTGGATTAAAATTATGTAGTTCTCTACATTTTGATAGTGGGAACCGAACCAACTTGCTCTTGAAAATATGATAATACGAAGATATGTTCAATGATGAAAATAGTTTTATGCTTACTGATGTTTCAACAGAATCTTTCATATTTTGTAGATGTTCCATTCTACTTAGTGCCCATCTAAAATGCCCATGGGTCTAAAAAACAGGCTTCAATCGCTCTTCCACGGTTTTTTTGCCGTGACAATTTCTACAAAGCGCCACTAAGTTGTCGGCTGTATTTGTTCCACCGCGAAACAGAGCCAATATATGGTCCACTTCATAGGATGCGTCGAGAATGGATTGACAGTGCCCGCAGCGCCACTCTTGCTTTGCCGCTATCTGTTTTTTTAGAAGCGGGCTGACCTGGCGATGTGTTTTGGGTTTCCCTTCTAGGATTCTGTCCAATTGTCTATATGTTGCGCCGTCACTGTGTAGAAGATGTCCTTGTACAAAGTCCAGAGCTGAGAAAAAATAGGTCGGGTTCTTGTAAAATGTGTAGACGAGATAGGCGAGGACCATGCCGCCCGCGCCGACCTGGGCGTAGTTGTAGGCTGTTAGTAGCGGACCTTTGAGATATCCCTCATAAAATACTGCGACGGTAATTGCTATCAAAAATAATAGTTGGAATTTCATTTTACCTTTCTAATTGAAACTCTACTATTTCTTATCCTTTGTACTGCGTTCACTTTCCCTTCCTCATGAGCTCCGTGTAGGCGTAATGAGCGCCTGCCCCTAGAATCAGACATACCCCTGTACCCAGTAGTAGTCCGTCGATAAAAGACACATCAGCCATCGTCTTTGCTATACCGCTGCTGGTTGTGAAGGAGGGTGGCACTGATTTTTTAGCTTTTTCAAGGTTGCGCATCGATTGGATAAATTCGCCAAATGAAAATTCGCGCTTGCCCAGCTGAACATTAATACGATTGTGCATACGCCAGACCCATTGAATAAGTTCAACTCTAGACTTGAGAGCCGGCTCTACAGGCATCTCCTCCAAATTTGCCTCATAATGTGTTCTACATATTGGACAGGGCAAAACGTCCACCATTGAATTGTAAAACGCCTTCATGTTTTCTTTTTGTCTAGGAGTCGGTTCATCGGAATAGGTTAGCGAAGCAATATGAAGGGTTGACCAGAATATGGGTCCCCAGATTTGTGGCGGCATATGTATTGGTTCATCCGGGGCAGCCATCTGTCTATCTAAAATGGAGTATTTCTGAAAAATAAAACCTAAACACACTCAGGTTTTGAAGAACAGGGATGCAGCGATTACCATCACACTGCAGTAATTGTAATAAACTAGGACACTTCTTTCGCGAATGTAAGGAACCCGTCACATCATACGGCATTATTGCCTACAGAGTTCACCAACCAGTCACGTCAATTGAACCAGCCGTTCTTAGTATGATTGAGGATGCCGACACAATTAACGGTCTTGATAACAAACAAATAGAAATTCTACTCATTCAAAGGAGAGATACCCTTGGATATGTTGAATTTATGAGAGGTAAATATGTCGTTGGTAATGTTGATTATGTCATGTCGCTATTTAATCAGATGACCGTATCTGAATTAGAGCGCCTAGAGAAATATGATTTCGAAACACTATGGAACGCATTATGGAATAATCAGATATCACGGCAATATAAGCAAGAATATGAGGCGGCGCTAGCCAAATATACCAGTTTAGTTGCTGGCGGCGAGGATGCTAGCGGTCGGTCTTTAACATGGTATATCGAACATGCTAATCGTGAATGGGTTACACCTGAGTGGGGATTTCCAAAGGGCAGGCGGGGCAACCGTGAATCTGAAATTTCATGCGCGCTGCGCGAATTTGTCGAAGAGACGGGTCTGGAGGAAACTCAGTGTAATTTAGTCAAAAATCTTCTACCCATTGAGGAAAACTTTTTAGGAGGGAACCGTATACAGTATCGACACCGCTACTATCTAGCATATTGTAAGCAGACTACTGAAGTCCGCATTGATATAAGTAATACAATCATGAATCGCGAAATTGGCGACATCGGATGGTTCACATTTGAAAAAGCGATGAGCCTTATCCGCCCGTACAATATCGAAAAACGTCAAATTCTCTCCACAGCAGAGAACATCCTTACAAATTACGTCATACTGCCTGGGCGTGAATACCTTAGTTTGACTAGCGGTAGTTCCCGCAAAGTAACCCCTTTCCAAGTAGTAGAGAGGGATGGCAACCGAGGTAATACGCTTGTCCGCAAATGACGAGCCTGTTATTCGTCCTGATAAGGACCTTAAAAAGTTGTTAGCAACAAAATCCGATACGGACCTACTACAAACTTATTTTTTAGGTAAGAAATCCGAACTTGTAAAAGTACCTGGTAAAAAACAGCCTGAAAAGACAATACTTGATTGGTCTGCGCCGGAGCGCGACGCTATCGCTAGTGTTCTAATTGATAAACAGTTGTATCCCGAGAAATGGATGCACGAACGAGAACTAAAATCTGGACTCTACCCCGACATTCAAGACCCAAATTTTGGGCTTCAAATCTATAATAAACAGGAATTTTTTGAGGCGCGTGCTGCGGCAATTTCAGCGATGGAGGGCGTAGAGCCATGTAACAGCAGTGTTGAATCTGTGTTTGAAATCAGTCCTATTCAGAAACTCGTATCTCGCTTCCTAAACCCATTGACACCGTATCACGGACTTCTGCTATTTCACGGTGTCGGTGTCGGTAAGACATGCTCGGCGGTGCGTGTAGGCGAAGAGTATTTGAAATATCTTCCGCATTCCAAAGTATTTATCGTCGTGCCTCAAGCTATTGCGGGCGGCTTCAAACGCACCATATTCAATCCCGCAAAACTCGTCAAAGTCGATGATGAGTGGACCTCATCCCAGTGTACAGGTATGATTTATCCAGAGATGGCGCTTCAAGAACTCACGTCTAAAGGAACCAAGGATTTCACCGCAGAGCAGATAAATGACGTAATAGATAAAAAGATTCGCGACCGATATTTCAGATTTGGTTATCTCCAATTTGCAAACTGGATTTTACGTCAACTCAAATCTCTGGTTCCATCACACCTTGAAGACGAAGAAAAAGAACGCGCTGAAAATGAGGTTCTTGCGCGGCTTTTTAGCGACAAACTCGTTATTATCGACGAAGCGCACAATCTTCGCGACGTCGCCTCTCAGGGTCCAGACGTTGACGTCGATGAGGAAGAAGATGAAGCGGACCCCGCCGGTGCATTCGATGACCAGGTCGGTGGTAAACGGTTAACTCCACTTTTGCGCCGTATCGTTAAATACGCGGAAGGTATGCGACTGCTTCTCATGACGGCGACACCTATGTACAATAAGGCGTCCGAGATTCGTCATTTGCTAAATCTGCTCATTCTAAATGACGTTAAGGATGATAAGTCGAAGAAACTCATCGGTGACATCTTTACAAAAGATGGTACGCTCAAACCCGGTGGTGACTTGATTATACGTAAAAATTCGCAAAAGTACGTATCTTATATGCGCGGCGAGAATCCGTATACGTTTCCACTGCGCCTGAGACCGAAGTCAGCAAAACCTGTTCCTTGGGCGCAGATTCAAAAGGTTGGCGCGAAAGAGAAGCCCATCGTTGTTGAGGCGCAGCACAAGGCTATTTTAGAGGCGTTGCCGCTGATTCACGTGAGCCCACGTGAAGGAAGTGCGATTCACGAACGTCTTATGCGAGTTCTACGTGAAGGTAATCAGGAGAATTTTAAGGCGGACACGTGGGTTCATTTAGACATCTGTAACATCGTGTATCCTAACGGAACATATGGGCACACTGGATGGGATTCGTATTTTAATGATACGATGCAGGCGGGTGATGGTGTTAAGTACAGATCTTTCCAGTGGAACGGTAACGATGAAAACGAAGAAATAACGTCGGTCGACGATATATTTGCTTTAGATAAACTCAGCAGCTACGCTCCCAAAATGGCGTCGTTAGTTGATAAATTACAAAATTCAAACGGCATCAGCTTTGTCTATAGCCGATATGTAAAGGCTGGAATTTTGCCACTGGCTATTGCATTGGAACGATTAGGATGGACGCGCGTTTTTTCTAATGGGGAGGCGCGACCAATCTATACGGGTGACAAAAAGAATCCGTCAGTGAAAGTGCCGAGACAGTGCGCGTTCTGCGATAAGAAGGAAAATTCACACAAGGCTGTGAAGGGGCACGTATTTGCGCCAGCATGTTACGTTATGTTGACTGGCGATATCACTATAACTCCTACATTCGCGGATACACTACGCTATGCGACTGAATGGGATAAGGAGAAGGACCTCATGGCGCCGCGTGGCTCTCATGTGAAGGCGATTTTGGGTTCGCAGATTACAACAGAGGGATTAGACTTGAAATGTGTACGCTCGATTCACATCTTAGACCCCTGGTATCACTTGAATCGCTTAGAGCAGATTATTGGGCGCGGTATCCGTTTCTGCAGCCATGGTGATTTACCTCCACCTATGCGCAATTGTCTCATCTACATGTATGCTCTCACATTGGCTAGAATTGAGACTCCTGACTTACACGCCTATCGCATCTCGGCTATGAAAGCCAAAAATATCGGATTGGTACAACGTGAAATGAAAATCGGCGCGTTCGATTGTAATTTAAACATTGCTGGACTGATAATCCGTGGCGATAAACCACGTAAACTTATTGATGCTGAAGGGCACGTTGTTGACCATATTACAGATTCCGAAGGGATTGATGATAAAAAATACGATATACGCGATGAGGCTAGACCGTATTCAAGCATATGCGATTATATGGACAAATGCGAGTACGGATGCCTCCCTAAATTAGAACGCGAAAACAAGACTAAAAACATGAAGACCTATACATTTTCTGATGCACAGTGGCGACTCGCTACAAAGGAGGCGCTTCTTAAAAAACTCTTTTCGGAGTCAGATATTGCGTATCCCATAGAAATGGTTCGTCAACGGATATACGGCGATTTACCTTGGGAAATTGTAAGCCAGGCACTGGTACACATATTGGAGGACCCCGCGTTCCGTATTCGGCGCACGGATGGATTTGAAGGACGGCTAATTCTGCAAAACGGATATCTGCTGTTTCAGCCGATTGGTATTCGCTCTAAACAGATTCCGCTTGCCTATCGTTATTCACGTATCTATAACTTTTTGCCGCGTACGTTTATGACTCCTCGCAGAGGGTCGGTGCTGGGTGTGGCTGAGCCGGCTCCCGCCGACGAAGAGGAAGCGGTGGAGGAGGAGTCTGCGAATACAAGCGACCCCAACTCGTCGTTTGAAGCATGGATGAAGGAGGTTGATGAGGGTTTGCGGCGCTCTAAATCCGGAAATCGCGAAGTAATAAAAGCGTGGAATCCTCCTGCTGTCGCGACAACCTATCATACGAAGGCATGGGGGTGGTTGTTATTTCACTTTAGAGGCATACCTGATATACGTCGCGCGGCGGCTGACTTCTGGGTTGAGAGAGCATGGACTGCCGCTGAACGAAAACAAATACTTGAACGCGTTGTGAAAGAGGGTAAGACCAAGTTCTCTAAAGACCTTGTCGCTGCGCTAGAAAAAGATATATTTATGCTCGAGGAGATATCTGGTTACAAACATATGAATGTTCAGACCTTTCAACTTGAATCCTTCTGTTTACAAAAGGGTGCCTTTGATACGTGTCCGTCGAGTTACGAACCGCTTATTGATGTAAAAATGGGTAAACCGGTAGATGTAAAGGCTGGAACAGGTGACCTTTTTGGATTCCTGGTTCCCAGAAAGGATAATACAATCGTCTTTAAGACTCTCGATAAAAATAACTCAAAACGTATCATGGGTGCAGTTGGTGCGGACTGTTCTGTAGCAAGCGACCTCGGAGGACATCGTGGACGTGTTCGTGACATACAAACCATCATTCGGCGTATCGCACCTGAGCTCGCTGAGCTAATGATAGCCGACGAAGATACCGATGCGGCGCGTGACGCAAAAGGACGTCCGAAAAGACAGGAGACTAATAATTTCTCTCATATTGACGATTTGAGTCACATCTTTGTATGTATCTATATGGAGACACTTCTACGACTCATGGACTATAAGAAGTATGGGAAAACTCGTTGGTTCTTAAATGCTGTTGAGGCGGCGCGGGCTGGACTAAAAGGACGTTAAGAGAAATGGCGGTAAAACTTGAAGTAACCTTTGTCCTGATTCAATAGGGTATAGATGTACAAGTCGGTCTTTCTAGAAGAACGCATCTCGTTAAATCCGAGTGATATCACCAAAAAGGAGGTTTCGCACGATCTGAATGCTCTAATTGTTGAGCGGCTCAGAAAAAGGATTGAGTCACGGTGCATCGCATCAGGTTATGTAAAGCCCCATTCATTGGATATGCTTCATCGTAGTATGGGAACTGCCGAAAATGGGCGCTTCACAGGCAATTATATCTTCTATGTTAAGCTACGCTGTAAGGTCTTTCACCCTGAGACGGATACGCCTGTTGAGTGTAAGGTTGTTAAGGTCAATAAGATGGGTGGTTACGTCGTCTTTGATGAAGCGATGAGGGTTCTCCTTCCTCGCGACCTTCATATCGGCAATGTTGATTTCGATTCTCTGAATCCCGACGATACAGTTAGTATCAGAATTCTGCGCTCCCGTTTTCAGACAAACGACCCCTTCATCAGCGCTGTTGGGCTCTTTATTTCCCGGACTAAAAAGGCGAAGCCTGCTGCGCAGAAGAAGGCTGTTGCTGAAGAGGAAGAGGAGAATGCCATGCCCAATATCGTCGTAGGAGAACTACCTGAGGCTGCTGTCGTCGAAGAAGAAGAAGAAGAGGAAGAGGCACCTCCTGCTCCTGTCCCTGCTCCTGTCCCTGCTCCTGTGGCTACTAGAGCCACAAGGGCTGCTACGAAGGCTCTTGCTGTTGCCGCTCCTGCTGTTGCTCCTGCTGTTGCTCCTGCTACCGTCGCCCCTGCTGCTACTGCTGCAAAGCCCTCGCGCAGGCGGAAGGTTGTCGTTTCAGACGAGCCAGAACCTGCTGTGCAGCAGCCAGCAGCAGCAGTTGTACCGCAGCCAGAAGCAGCAGCTGTACCACAGCCTGTCGCAGCAGCCGCTCCGCCACCCGCTGGCGTCGCGACAAGGACGCGTGCGCGGCGTTAAAAAGGAGTAGAAATATACCCAGAGCAAGGTAATGGAAGTTAAAGAATATGAGCGTAGAAGACTTTTTCTGGAATCGTTAAAGAAACTCCACACTTCAGAATACATTGATATTGTGCGAATACTCAAGTTAGAAAATGTCGTATATTCTGAGAATTCAAACGGTATCTTTTTTGACATAGCACAATTACCACAGAAAACATTTGAGGCACTGGACAAATATATGCATTTTGTTCATACAAATCGCAAAGATCTCGCTGAACGCGAGACAATCATGACGAAGTTACAGGAAAAGTAAAGGATATAAACAACTCACACGTAGTTATTATAGAATAAATATGCAGAATACGGCTCGTGACACACAACCCGTATCCTGGTCTGATATTGAGCAAGTTATAAAGGTAAATCCGCACAGGCGGCGCTGCGTTGACCCTATTCGTACCGATGCTGTAGCCATAGATGAACAAGTAAATTCTGTCGCATGGTTGCCTGGGTGGGTGTACGCAAATGCTAATTTTAAGGCGACACCGATTAGTTTGGTTTTGATGGCTACTGACCCGCTATATGAAATTTCCGCCATCAATACTCGTCGTGAGATGGAGCGGGAGGCGGCAACTGAGTTGGCTAATGAATTTGATGCGCTATATGCGAAACACAATGGGCGTGGGCGCGGTTGGGTCAAGACGGCGACGTCTACGGAGTTGAGTCAGTGGGCGGGCGGCGCGACAGAGATTCCGTTTGATTGGACGAATCTGTTGGAGAAGCGCAAGATTCTTTCAGCTCTTCTTGACTTGGTCTGTGTAAAATTCGGTATTCGCATGGCAGTCTGGTGGTCAGAGCACAAAAAGTTAAGCGTGTGGCCGGTACAGGAGACCGACGACGAATCATGGGCTTCGGCGCCGATTCTAAACGTAGAGGTTCTCACTTCGGGTGAGGCTCACGTATTAATGAACGCCGATAACGATATTCGTGTTAAGGCTGCTGCGTGGACTGGGCTATTCAAAACTATTGGTGAATGGCAGTGGATTCGTCCTAGTACAAGCGGCTCTATCGGTGGTAAAACACTGACTGACCTCAAGGCGGACTATTCTGCGATTGCGGGTGAGCAGCAGGCGGCGCTTCTGCCTAAGAAAATTGATAAAGATACTTTGGCTAACGTAATATATAGATACCAGTGTATGGAGATTCGCCTCGCACCTAAAGAGATGCCTTTTTACTAAAAGTTTGAAGAGTGTTTTACCCTCATTGTATAGGAGCAACAATGAGTATAGAACTTCGCCAAAAGGAGGCTACGGCTATTCAGGCGATTTGGGAGCAATGGAAGGCTTCCGACCAATACGAACTAGAAGCATGTATAAAAAATGTAGATTTAGTTAGTTTTCAAGACACGATTGCTCGGTTGCGCGCAGTTGGTCTACGCGAAGTGCCTCAGCAGCCTAAACTAAACATTTTGATGCCTGGCTGTCTGCGCTTCACCATCGTGGGTGAGGGTGCGGTTCAAGCCTACTGTCAGAACAACGATATTACGAAGGTCCCGTTTGATGCCGTAATCAAGGAGCGCTGTAAGCCTGTTGCAGGTAAGGAGCGAAAGGATCAGGTTGACCTCTCAGACTACAGTACCCGCATCAAGATTCGGCGCGAGATTCCTATGGACCGTTACGATGCGCGCGTTGTAGAAATGCTTGCGCGCTGGAGCAGCACACCGAAGCGATTCCGCTATCTGCGCCGCTACACGTTTCTGGGACCAGAAGATTCTGGTATTCGCTTCGACCTCACGGCGGTTCGTGAATCAAAGCGTGATACAAAGGGCGACTATGTGGGGTCAGAGTCATTTAAGATGGCTGATATTCTACGTCGTCCGTTGAATTATGAAATTGAGGCGGAGGTGGCGCGAAATGAGAAGACACTAGCACAGAAGAGCCCGAAGATATTCCTGAACAGCATCGGGCTCGTTCTCCAGGGTGTTCAGCGCTCGTATGTTATCGTGCGCAAGCGAATCGCACAAGAGGTTATTGAAGCCTTGGCGCAATCTACTGGTAGACGTCCTGGTATATTTCCCGGACCACAGCCTGTTACGCTTGAGCGCACCAACATAGCGTTGGAGGCTGAAACAAACGTTCACAACATCCGCCTGGAAGACTACAATGTTACTGACAAGGCTGATGGTCTGCGCTGTCTACTTGTAGTAATGCCCGACGGTCGTATCTACCTGGTTGATAACATTCTGCGCGTGTACGGCACTGGGCTCCGACTCGACGCACCGAGTGCGGCTATCTACAAGGGTACCGTTCTTGACGGTGAATGGGTTCGCCACGATAAGCACAAGAATCATGTATCGATGTATTATGCATTTGATATCTATACGACAGCGAAGGGGCAGGACGTTACGGAGTTACCGTTTCTTAAGAAGGACAGTGATGTCCATCGTCTTGCCGCTCTAAAAGATGCTGTGCGTATCCTTTCCGATGCGAAGCAGACGATGAAGGATATGCCGTCTAATCATTCACTTGTGATAGATGTCAAGACCTTTTATTCCACGGGCAGCGGCATCTTCCGCGACGCGGCAGCCTGTCTGGATACGGCTGAGCGGTCTATCTATTACACAGACGGTCTAGTCTTCACGCTTAACTCGGCACCCCTGCCTACGACTGGCGGCTCGTGGAATGCGCAATTCAAGTGGAAGCCGACGCACGACAACACCATCGACTTCTTGGTTGTTACTGAGAAGATGGCGTCTGGTGAAGATAAGTTAGGCTACAAGTACAACGAAGAGAGCAAGCAGATGGTGCGCTATAAGACGCTGCGCCTGTTCGTTGGTGGAAAGATGGACGCGGCGTTTCGTGAACCGCGTGATACTATCTTGAACAACAAGCCGCTACCGGACTCATCGAAGCCTGGCGAATATCGCCCCGTTGAGTTTGCGCCGCTGGATCCGCACGACCCGATGGCGTCGGTCTGCTATATGGCGCTGGATGGTGGTGCGTCTGACCCGGCTGGTGCCGCGCCCGCTGCGCAAGATATCGGCGCAAAGGATGAGACTATTTACTGTACGCGCAGCCACGACCCTATCCTTACGGATTGTATCGTAGAAATGGCATACCATCCTAGTATGGCTGCTGGTTGGCGATGGGAGCCGATTCGTGTTCGCTGGGACAAGACGGAGCGCTTTCAGCGTGGTCAGCCTGGGCGCACGATGAATGCGGATTGGGTTGCCGATAATATCTGGTCCTCCATCCACAATCCGGTATCGGATTCAATGATTCGTACAGGTAACGTTGTTGACGAGACAAGCGAAGATAAAGCCTATTATGTACCCAAGAAGGCTGTCACCCGCGACAACTTTAAGGTTGCCGGTCTGGCGCGCTTTCACAATGAATATATTAAGTCTGAGATTCTTCTGCGTCGTACGCTAACCAAGGGCAAGTCTCTCTTGGACCTCGCCTGTGGGCGCGGCGGCGATATTCACAAGTGGATTAAGAATCAGGCATCTTGGATTATGGGGGTCGACAAGAATCTTGACTGTTTGACGGCGCCCAAGACTGGCGCCTATGCGCGGTATCTCGAGCAGCTTATCACTAAGAAAGGACAGATTCCACCGATGGTCTTTGTTCAAGGCAGTAGTACGCAGAACATTCGCGACATGACGGCGGGTGCAACCGACCTGGATAAGCGCATGATTCGCGCACTCTACGATTTCCCTGAGAAGGCTGAAACACCGGCGGCGGTTGAGTCGTTGCGTGGTTTCGCTGCGAAGGGATTTGACGTAGTGTCCTGTATGTTTGCTCTACACTACTTCTTCCAGGACCGCGCGTCTATTGACGGATTTCTGCGAAATGTGGCGGACAATCTGAAGGTCGGCGGATTCTTCGTAGGCTGTTGCTTTGACGGCGACTCGGTATTTAAGCTACTCGAGAAAACTCCTGAAAACGCTGTAAAAACGGATAAGGATGGTGATGCCACCACTTGGTCGATTCGGCGCATGTATGGTGAGATTACTGAAGACGTGCTGCCCGCAACGGACGCGGGTCTAGGAAAGGCAATCGACGTATTCTTCATGTCCATTGGCGAAGAGCATCGTGAGTATCTTGTCAGTTGGGACTACCTGAAGACACGCATGCACGAAATTGGCTGCGAACTTCTGTTACCGGCTGAACTTGCGGTGGCGCGCCTCCCCGTATCGTCTGCTCTGTTCAGTGATGCGTATACACAGACCGGTACAAAGTATGACATGCCTGAGGCGGCGAAGCAGTTCTCGTTCCTCAATCGGTGGTTCATCTTCAGACGCCGTTCTAACGGTACGGTCAAGGCGGTTGTTCGCGAGGAGCCCGCTGCTGCTGAGCCGCTCGTAGAACTGGAGGCGCCTGTTGCTCTTGCTGTTTCTGCGAACGAGGACCGCACTCTCCTGAAGTTTTGGCACAAGGCGCCCGCCAAGGATGAACTCAAGCTTGGGCGCAAGGACTGGGCGCGCTATCTCTCGACGTTCACGCACAGCAGGTTGCGCGATCTCAAGACACCCGCAACTATCTATCCTTCGCTTGAGGCGGCGTTTGCCTCGGCGCGATACCAACTCGCGACGGATAAGCCTGAACTTGGTGCAAAACTATTTGCGACCACGGGCTCTCTGCACCAAAAGTATTTGAAGAAGCGGCGCGATGAGGCTAAGGAGGCACCTATTACAGAGAAGCGCGAATACGAACTTCTTGAAGATGAGGGGGCTAAGGTTCGTGAGCTGATTGACCCTGCTGAGATGCTTCGTCAGGGGGCGAAGTGGAATGAAGCCGCGTGGGTCTCGGGCAAAGATGCTATCATGCGCAACTACATTCAGCAGCGCTACGAGACAGATAGTGAATTCAAGCGTATCATGGATGCGGTGAAGGCTGTGAACGGACGTCTTGTCTTTAACAATGGGTCTAAGCCTACTGAAATGGGCGGCGTCATTAAGAGTGATGGCTCAGTTGAAGGTCAGAACAAGTTGGGCGTCTTCTATATGGCGACAGTTGGTCTTACACCATAAAAATTATACTAATACTTATTTGTTTGTTAACGAATTAAATTAAGTAACAAGCAAATACATAAAATGAACGCTGCTATAAATTATAAAAAACTGGAAGGTGGTTGTGATGCCGCGTTGGATGAAATGTACGAGAAATTTGTTGTTCGTCCAATTCAAAAGGCATGGATTCAGCGTACATATTGCGTGTGTTGTTATGTCTATGATAAAATTAATAACAAGTATTATTTAAAATCAACAGAAGAATAAAATCATTAAAAATTGAGTTGCCGATTTTTCATTTCCTGATATTCAAGAAATAAATAATTTACAATGCCTCTATCTATCGGTGAAGAAGGTTCGCTTGCATGGCAGCGTCTAGCGCGAACGAATCATCATCCGCGCGATGACCATATTCAATTCAATGAGGAGGAGCACTCCTATGCTATTAATGGGTCAAAGGCGGGATGGGTATCTTGTACACAGTTCAAGGGTCAGTTCTTCGGTCACTTTGACGCTGACGCAGTGATTAAGAAGATGATGTCTGGTGCGAACTGGATTAAGAGCCCGTATTACGGTAAGACGGCTGAAGAGATTAAGACTGGTTGGTCGTCGTCTGGTGAAGAGGCATCGACCGCTGGAACGCGTATGCACTTGGATATCGAGCATTTCTACAATTCGTCTGAACTCACGGTTGAATCGATGAAGCGTGACGATGATTGGACTCCCAACGCCTCACCAGAGTGGGACCAGTTTATGGCGTATCATGAGCGCATCGGCTCTAAAATGGAGCCGTATCGGACGGAGTGGCTCGTATGGATGGAGGATATTAAGCTGGCGGGCTCCATCGATATGCTGTACAAGAAGAAGGACGGCAAGTTTGCTATCTATGACTGGAAGCGTTCGAAGAAGATTGAGACTGAGAACAGGTATCAGAGTGGGCTGGGTCCGCTGACGCATCTTCCTGATGCGAACTACTGGACCTACAGTCTACAGCTAAATATCTACCGTATGATTCTCAAGCTGAAGTACAATATGGATATCGACGAGTTGGCGCTCGTAATTCTACATCCGAATCAGCAGAATTGGCGTGTAATCAAGATTAACATTATGGAGGACGAAGTGAACGCGATGTTCGACGCGCGGCGACGAGCGCTGAAGGTCAAGGACAACGACGGGTCAAATCCTGTTGTTGTCTTTGAAACTGTAAGTTCACGTGATACAAATGCACCAACTGAGTGGGTTGGACTAGACTGATTCCTGAGCGGCTTTCAGATTCGTCGCAAAACTGGTATCCAAGAACGTCTGTATTGATTTTGGCACATCATCCAATGTAAGAGGATTTTTCACTGATTGTAGCAGTTCGGGTCTGTCTACTACAAATACAATAAAATACTGGTCCGCGCCACCATTAAACCATTTGTAGGGTCTTGAGGAATCTGTTTCTTCGTTGTAGCGTGTGAAAATGATAGATGCCTCCAATGAATTAGCAAAGCAGAACCAATCCACGTCATTCCATTGAATTGTGGCTTCAGGCTTCATCTTCAGCTTTTTTCGTTCAGCCTTAATCATTGATTCAATGATTTTATATTTCAAGCCTGTGGCTGCTGTGATTGAAGCAATAAATCTATCTTCTATAGCTGGATCCGCAGGTAAGCGATGAAGTCCGCTCTTTTTCCACTCTTGCGGCAAGTCAATTCGCTCTGGCTTTTGGGGGCGCCCCATAAGCTCATCGTGCGCGTCTTCAGGATAGGTTAGACCGGCAGAATACTCGTCCTGGGGCACATAGTCCAAATCCAATTCTGCCGCCAGGTCTGAAATTTTGCCTTTTGTTGTTAGAATTTCGTCCTTCGTTCTTACGATGCCCATTGGGCTGCTAATCTTGGATACCTCTTGGTTAAGAATTTCATCCGAGCGCGACGGATATCTCATTACCTCATCTATGATACGGCTTGTAAAATAGACTTTAATATCAGGAATTTGGCTACTCGTACCTGCGTGAATTTTACATTCGGACCCTATCCAACTACACATCGATGAACTCGAGCATCCCTCTTGCGTTTCTACACGGCAGTCTTTGCGAAGAAGGGAGAGCGCGGGTATCGCCTCTTTGTGTGGTGAAACGTCTATCCAATTATGGATAATAGGCTCTAATAAGATGTCCCCACGGCGGCGCAATTCGTATAGGGGAAGGCGTGACTCGCGTAAGCCTTTTAGCTGTCGCAGAACCTTCTTTGCATCTTTGTTATTGGTCTGTAACCACTCGCTTAGACTGATACGCAGGTACTGATAGGCTTCCTCTACAACGGCTTCAGGAACGACATCCATTGTTTCAGTTGAAAATTGCGACATTCTTAAAAAACGAATATCTTCGGTCCAAGGCAGAATTGCGATTGGTTTTGCGCCAGTCTTCATCAAGGTACTAAACATAGGATGCGCTGTTGCACTCGTAATTGGAAATGGCGCAAACGGAACTATGGCACCACAGGCTAGCCTTAGCGCACTAAATTTCTGCCCCTTGATAAGAATTTCACTCGGTTTTAGACCTGGGAATTTTCCTAGACCCGCCTTCGCAGTAAACTGTGTCAGTAGAGTGTCCAGTGGTGTTGTCTGTGGCAGCGACTCTACGTCGTATACTGATTTTAATTGTAATGCAAGAGAACCATCTTCTAGGGCCGGTACATATAGTTCTGTACCGGCAACTGTGTAGATAAGACCAACTAATCTATTACTTCTATCCCGTAGTACAGCGGTTGGTACTGCATCGTGTGGCTTTAATGTTAAGAGCTCGGAAATTCTGGGCACGAGCTGGGATGGAAGGTCTGGCATCCATGGATGCGCAGGTGAAGAATACCGACCACAACCCTCGACATAGGAGAAATACTGCGTCAAGAAATCGCGCATTGAGGTCTGTACATCTTGGCTAATGTATGAGAATTTGGGGTCCACCTGATGTAGCGTGGGAAACACCAGGTACTGCTGCTTTCCCTTTTTATCCTTCTCCTCTACACCCTCAATATATACTAGTGGCTCGTATGCGTTTGTAGCGATATCGTGCCATAAGAATGAAACAGGAGGCTTATATTTTTGTGAAAATTCGGATACACCGTAGTCTGGGCAACGAATTTTGACTGTCTGGTTGCCCACTTCGTCGGTGCTGCCTTCAAAAACAACCAAAAGAAGACCCTGTGGAAAAATTACATTGGGGCAGGCGAACATGCTCTCGAAATGCGATAGATCTTTGGGCGCATTCTCATCGCGCACATAATTTAGAAAATTGTGCCACGCGTTTGCGAACCGCACGATATGTTGACGCATATGTTGATTTTCAGTTTTCAAATTGAAACCCATGAGCGTGGCAAATTGTTGAATTTCACCCTGGGACAATTCATCCGCCGAGCCGGCAAATTCGTGGACTAAATTTCCGTAATTGGCGCGCTCGAACGCGCGTCTAAGCCCAACTTGAAATTTCTCATCGGCTTTTGTTACCGTTTCAGGGAAAATTTGGCGTAAAACTGCGTGAGGCGTTAGCACAGTTGGAGTATCAAATTTTACTCCCTTCACTGCAGGCTTGCCCGCTTTCTGTAAATTACCGAGGTAGAAGCCGATGAGCTCGAGAAAATTTAAACCAGGACGCGAACCACGGTTTCCTAGACCGAAACGGACGAATACCTTCGCACTTGGTTTAAAATGCTGCGCTACGCCTACGGATTTCATAACAGATTGTGCACCGACCTGACCCAGGATTTCGTCCAAGCCAGGAGGACAGAGACCAATACGTCCTGGTTCGAGCTGCCGCTTTTCGTATTTGAGAACATACTGTGTACGAATTGTGCGTAGAACCTTTGTTAACGCCTCATTCTCGTCAGTATCTGGCTCAGGCTCCTCGAAGGTCGCCTCTTGTGCCGGCACCTCTTCTTCAACAACATCAGCGGCTGTGCGCTTATCTACAGGCAGCGCTAGCGTACCCTCCGCTGGTTTAATTTGAGTTACTGTTGGGCGTGTAAAGCAACAGGGAAGGGCGAACTTTTGCGGATGAATATTATCCATGTAGCCGGCGATTTCATGTATTTCACCCTTGCCTGGCTTCTCCTTGCGTTTACTGACGGTCTGCCCCTGCTTTGGGTGCTTCATATCCTCAATAATTGTGCCGCCACAAAACGGGCAACTGTTGACTGTCTTGGGTTGCCCGTGACGAGTCTTATTATTTCTAAATTCCGAGGGAATGATTGGACGCATATCACGTACACACCAGAATTCGGCACAAATATAGTAGTTAGGCTTCTCTGGGTTTGAGCCGGCGCGCGCAACAAACCAGATAGGCTTATCACCTGGCTGTGGCTTTTCCTTCTTGCGTAGAATACGGCAGAACTGACCCTGAACTGTATCTTCGGCACAGAGTGCATCCTCGAAAATCTGCTGTAGGACCGCCTTCTTTTTAGGCTTACCGGCTTCATCGAGAATATCTTCAAATCCGCGCGTGGTCATCTCTTGTATGAGATCCTTGTTTGAAAGCGCATATACATCCAATATAATATTTTCAGGAGGAGGCAGAAACACCCACTCAACAGCATCACCGTACTCTTTTACGAGCGCATCCAATTGCTCGGCAACCATAACGTTGGGCTGACGTGCCGATGACGATTGACATGTACGGCTATATACAGTGACCGTTTTGTCGGTTTGAGAATAGCCGAACAATTTCTCGTCGTACAAATCCAATTGCGTCTTCCACCACTCTTTTAACGGCTCAAGCGTCACTTTGCGCGCGTCACCTGGGGCTAAAGCAGGAGCTGGAGCTGCTACTACTGCTGCAGGCTCCTCCTCTTCCTCCTCTTCTTCACCGCCAAGTAAGTCTAACCACCCTCTTAGTTCAGGCTTAGCCGCTGCCGCCGCGGCAACAGCAACAACCTTATTTACAACGGGAGCCTGTGGCGCTTCAACAACTGCTTCGGCGCCCGCTGTCTTAGTATAGTAAAAAAATACGGTCATGATTGAAATAAGACGATTAAAAGTCTGCTCTGAGTCTATACCAACAAAAGATACAAAATATACGGGATGGGAGAGTGTGATTTCGATTTCAACACCGGTATTGTGGGCTGAAACCGGGTCGGCGCCCGTAGAAACAACCTCTGTGCGTCGTCTAAACCAATCGTCAAACAAACGTTTTGCATCAACTTCACTGCGTCCAAATTCCTCCATTATGCCAGCTACATATTGTTGAACACGATCCTTTGCCTCGTCGCCAGCTTCAACGTCATCTTCTAAAACACGTTTAGTTAGATATGAATAGACTGCGCCCTCCTGCTCGTAATTGTTAACCGCCTTCCATTTCAGATTTACCTTGCTTTTATCCTGATAGGTTGAGGCTTCCAGAAAGGGGCTGAAGAACGCCACTCTATCAAGAACATCCTTCTGGCTCAACTTCTTTGAACTGTTAACTTCTATGCGATAGGACGCCGACAGTTCGTCGAGATTAATTTCAGTATCGTCAGGATAGCCTAGACTCTTTAGTGCGGCTCGTAGAAGGCTGTAGGCTTCCTCAAATACGTTGAATTCGAGTGGCATATCGCGGCGTGGTGCTTCAAGGAGTGCATACGCTGAACCATCTTCTAGCCAATAGATAGACAGGGCTACGTTTCGTATGGCGCGCACTTCGGATGCAAGAATTTCAAACGGTATCTTCGCCATGAGTACTGCGCCGAAATCAGTATTTGGCTCTTCATCTAAAAATGCAGCTAACATGTCCTTGTCCGATATCAGTGGAAATCCGGCGGGACCTGTTGCCAACTTAAGTAGAGGCGCGGTTCTGCTTTTTGACGGAAAGAATCGTAAAAACGGGACGTGTTCCGATGTATGAAACTCGTAAAAACGCAGCGCCAAGCTCTTATCGTCCGTTAAAGCCGGTATCTGTGCTTTCCAGCGCCGCAAATGACGTAAGCGAAATGGCTCTGATTTCCTGACGCGCTCATCTTTCAGCAATGAATCAATGGTTGCTACGCGCTCTATACGCTGTTTAATGTACTCGGCAGCCTGCTTATATGATTCATCCTTCGCCTCAATAGTCTCTTTTTTGCTCTGTATCTTTGGAAAGTACATCTGTATATAGCCGTGCAGGACAGCGGGGTCATCCAACTTAAGTCCGACTGCGCGTACAAGCGATTCAAGGGTGTAGACCGTCAGGACGGGTAGATTCGTAAGGTCTGAAAATACTGACTCCAATAAAAGTCCCTCATTTAATACAGGATATACAGCTTTGCGATTTCCATCGCTATCTACGAGACGTTGGTCCGGCTTTCCTGGATTTTTGGATGGCGCAGGTATGCCGTCCTCAAAATCAGGCTGCTCATCCCACGACATGTCCAAAGGCTTATATAGTCCCTCTTCAGACTCCTGCGCTATCCATAAGCGATTAGGAGACCATTCTGGATTGCCTTGATGCTGTATCCATATTTGACGTTTAAGATCGGCGACTGTGGTAAAACCATTTATTTTGATTGTTGCGGAACCGGGTGCCTTAGATAAACTACCGTATTCAGATAGAGTAAGGGTAAATGATTCCAGGGACACAAGCCGCTTGGGCTCTATAACATCCATGCTCTCTACGTTGAATCGCTTATTTTTAGAATTGATGAAACTCATAAAAATAAGTATATGGGTTGTTTATACAGAGAGACCATCTTTCTCATTTTGCTTATACTTGGGCGAATCTGTGATATGAACCCCACAGTATTCAACGGGATGGGCGGCGAAATCCTGAAATTTGTAGAGCCCGAGCTCCTCTGCACGCTCCAAGAGCCAGGCAAAATGGTTCCAGAATTCACGTGTATGCCCGATACTCGATGTTCCTATATGAGACATTTCATGTAGCGCCACAAAAATCAATATATTCTCATCTACGAGTTCCTCCGAATCGTTGCGCTGCCGTAAGCACATATAGACTTTTTCACCTTTATTTACACTATATGACGTATACGCCGCATCAGGTGTTGACTCTGTAAACCGCTCAGGGTTCGCGTCAAAATTCTTTAAAATCTGTTTCACAAACGGGCGGTCACTGTATGTCTGCTGTAGCGACTTCATTAGACGCAGCAGTTTATCGCGAATCTGGGCTAACCTGTTCGCGGCAGCCTCTTTATCATTCATGTTGCGCACCAAATAGCTGTTGCCGTCAACAGACGATTTTACTAGAGCCATATCATATGCGCCCTTTTTGAAGTGAAAAGCACCAAGCGCGGCGCTGGCTATACCTATGACCAGGGCGATACCCCCTGTTTGATCTGACATCCCTACACTTGGTCAATAAAACTAAGATACATTTTATATCATTAGTTTTACATTGAATTGATTGCTTACGCGATTTCGAGAGAGCGTCTATTGACGTCCGGCTCAATCGTGGACTGCTGCCAGATAGAGACCTTGACCTGAGGATTCGGGGGGTCGCTGCGGAGCTGGTAATTCGCGTTACGGAGAGACTGACCGATTGTATTTACGCCGATTAGGGCGCCGGCGGACAGATAGTTCTTGCCGGCGATGTCACCCTGTCCCATAGGATTGACCTGCGCCCACTTGGAATTGGGGTCATTGGGTAGGAGCTCCTGCGGGTTTATCTGGTCCTTGGGGTAGCAGTTCGCCGGCTTCTCCGCGTCCTTAAACGGCATTGGCGCCGGGTTTAGCGTCTCGAAGCCTTCAACCGTGCTGTTGGCGTCGTTCGGCTCAGGCGCACCCACGTTGTTCGTGTTGGGCGTGTTGTTCGCATTAGAGCCCATACCGTGGTTATTCGCATTCGCGTTCGCGTTATACTCATCGTTGTTATTCGCGCTGCCGTTGTTCATGTAGTTGTTGGCGCCATTAACGCCGGGCGCGTTCCCCTCGTTCTCGCTCAAAACGTTGTTGTTGTTGTACGAGTTGTCGTTTCCGTTTGCGAACCCTTCGTACTTCTTCTTAAGAAGACCACCTAGCGTAGGGTCCAACAGATAAAAGATGCCTACTCCGACGGCCACGATTAAGAGGGCAAGTACGATGTCTCTGGTGTCCATTTACTATCTACAATGAGTGTTTTTTTGAGGCCACGAGCTTTAACTAGATTCATCCTTTTCGGCTCCTTCTGCGCCATCCTCCTCCTCATCGTCGGAGAAGTCTGAAATATCGTATTCAGAAAAAGTGGACTCATTTTCACCAAAGTTGAATTCATTGTAATAGCGAGTGGTCTCCACTTCTGCGGCGCGCCGGGCAAGTATTGCCTTCAAACGGGATTCCTTGACTCGCTCTTTTGCGACGAATTTCCGGGTATTATACTCTTCGTCCGTTCTGAGATGCATAACTTGAGTATTGTCGGAGGGCATTTCAGATTCAATCAGGGTAACCTCTCTCAAGTCAGACTCGGGTTGCTCCTGTTCCCAATTGAAATCGACCACCGGGGTGTTTTCTGTATACGAGTCTACGGTCCAAATCGGAGAAATACCTTCTCGCTTAATTAAAATTCCGGACAAACTAAGTATACCGCTACCCTCTTTTGTGCCGGGTGTTGGTAGCACACACTTCACTGTGTAAGCACCCTTATCATCTATCAGAACCCATGGACTGAGTAATTGTTCCAATGTTTTCATTGTAGGAGAGTTCTTGAAAAGTGTATTTCGTGCCTCAAATAGTAGAGCCAATATCTTAGCTCGTAGCACATCAGTAGCCCGCATCCATTCAATAGTGATAGTCCAGGCTGTTCCGTCAAATTGTAGTTCGGGAGTTACCGATTTCACATCAAATCCAATTTTGAACCCCTCTGTAGTTTTAACGGGCGTGCTTAGTTTCATTATTTATCGCATAAGGTGAAGTTAGTAAGCGTAATTAACCGCGTGCCTTTATCTACGCGATTTGTAATGGCAAAGGACATAAGTGGAGCGGAGTCCCGGGACCGCTTAATAGAAGCTAGTAGTGACATTATGTCACATCTGTCCGATAAAGTGGTAGCGTTAACCCAAAAACCGGCATTTCAGGAGCGCCTACAAACTATGCTCGATCCTCTTGTCAATCATGTAATAAATCGTGTGTTTCCATACATAATATTATCATCAATACTGTTCCTAATATTGCTGCTCGTGACCGTATCAACATTTGTTATTGTTGTTCGTAGCTCTATTTCAGCAATTCGGGATGTTGATATGGCTATGAAAACTGGTGTCCCCGAAAATTGGTGACCGTGGTAGTAACCAAATAGAAATATCTACCCCAAGATAATGTCAAACGAAGGTCTAGTCGATGCCGTTCGCAATTGGGTCCATTTTGATAACGTATGCGCAATGTTATCCCGTCAAATTGTCACTGCGCGCAATATGCGAACAACCTTTGAAGAACGAATTCTGGGACAGCTCGGTAATACGAAACGCCTCAAGATACAAGGTGCGACGTTGGAGCCTGCTACGCGTCGCAACAGTGTTAACCTGAATTGGACAGTTCTAGAGGAGGCTTTACATAAGTACTATGCTGCGCAGAAGAAGCCCGACGAAACAGCGGCAATTATCAAATTCATGCACGAGAATCGTGAATCCAAAACAACTATCTACCTGAAAAAGACTCCCACTGTACCTGAAAAGTAGTGATGCATCGTATTTTGTTATCGGTATGTATCGATAACAAAATCTTTATTGATTCTTTTACTGCTCAACCAGACCAACTTGACCTGCTCCACGGCAGAACAGTTATATTATTAAGGTGCTCACGGAACTGCTGAACCTTCTTATCAAACTCAATCTGCTCTGCTGTCGGCGGCATACCCATATCGGTATCCGTAGCAAGTTCGTCGGTATCCTTCTTCTGAGGACGCGGTCCATAGCAATTTACACCAAATCGCAATTCGGGATTATCGAATATGCCACCATTTACACCAGGCTTTCCGCACGAATTTCTATAGTCGGGTGGACCCGTCTGTAGTTTATTCCATGTCGTCTCTTGCGTAGGATATACCGCCATCTGTCCCTTTACCCAACCATAGTTGCACCAATCGGCGCCGTGTTTATGCGCCTCTTGTATCTGCTCGTATGTCGCAAGTTCGGCACCCATCGCCTTACACAGAGAGGGTGCCTCGTCGTACGTATAGAGATTGCGGCTTACGTTAAAAACCTGCTTCTCGGGGTCAAAAGCATGCTCCACCGAGTTTAAGGTCTTTGATAAAAAGCTGGGACTCTCGCGCGCCCCAGGCATACCACTCGGGCGGTCTTCGGGATTGATAGAGTCGATACCCAGCGCCGATTTTAAGGCGGCATCTTGATGCGGCGTAGACGAGGGAGGTGGTGGTGTCAGTTTAATTGTTTTGAGCGCCTCATCGTCGGCTGTTAATGAAATATCCACCGATTCTTTTTTGCCAAATATAGACATTAGTTTATCCCACCCCATCTGTATGGTGTATCCGATTGTCTTGAAATAGACGTAAATTCCGATAAAAACAAGAACAAACAGAGCGCCGGTTAGAGCCAGCGTGGTGTAAGAGCCAAAAAATGACCCGCTTGAATTCGCCGCGGCGACGGGAAACAATGCAGCTGCAGCCGAATTGTTCGGCTTCGCGAGTTTGGTAAGATTAAAGGACGAGTTCATTTACTCTCTATTAGTATCATTTACAATTGGAACGGGCGTTGAGTACGGCTTACGCGTCATAAAGAATATATATGAACCCTCATTTACAAGGTTCTTTTGTGATGCCTCATTCATAGAAGTATCATCGTAGTTAATCCACTTCTCATTATGCTTCGCGTAGGAGACATAATGCCCTCCTCGGGAACTTCCGTGATGCTCAACGATAGCAAAGGTCTTATAGACCGGCGCAATCTTCTTAAGAACTCCAGGAAATGCGACCCACGGACTCATATCGGTACTCTCGATATCAACGTCAACCAATCTGTTGATTTTTGCGTTCCTATTATCGAAGCGTTTGAGCACCAGGATGAGTGTCGGCGGAAGACGGGAAATGCTGCCCTGAAGTTCGGCTGGACCCGTGCGACCACAACGGTCGCACTTGTAATCTTCCAGTGTCTCCTTCGCAAACGCAGTATCAATACATGTCTTGAGGCTAACCGAGGCACGGCTGTCAGAATCAGTGGGAATGGGAGCCTTTAGCATCATCCAGGGCTCAAACTTAACAGAAACTGCTGCGCAATTCTTACAGGTCGCAACCGTTTGTGTCTGACCGAAGAATTCGTCAACGACGACGGAATACTCCTTGCGATGAAACTCAGACCAACTCTGTAGCGCCTTAATATGAGTATGGTCGTGTACTGACTTGGGGGTTCCAACAATATCCATCTGAACCTGCCGAGCTACGCTGGAATGAATTGACTCCAATAGAAATTGTAGAAACTCGGCGGCATCGCTCTGCGCACCTGAAACTAGCATAGGATAACCGGCATCGTCTGAGAGTCGCGCGGCAGCATTGATAAATCCACGTGGAGCCATTGAGGCGCGCGGGCGAACATTGGCGTCCCACATACCCTTTATAACATCCGCAATCTCATCCACGATAGGAGCGAGCTTGCGTTCCGGCTTCAGATGAATCCTATATGCGCCAGAAATCAGGTAGCCCACCAATTCAGGGCAATACCGAACGGATTGAATAATAACATTTAGGAAGCACGTGTTGCCTAGATTGGCTAGTCCCACACGACCTTCTGCTTTCTCCATGGTTTTCTTATCAAAGGTTTTCGGGTTTAGGTTCATTTCATTTTTTCTCATACTTCGGTGAACATTTAAATATTATGGTGCGATTAAATTTAAGGGAAAACGTATATAGCAATGTAGATGAGCGAACATCGGTACGAAGAAATCTACAACTACGGACTGCTTGATGATCTACATAACCTTTTTCCCGAGGTGTTATACGATACATATATCTTTCCAAATGACACCGATACTAATCGCTACATATCATGGCTTCGTTTTCGGCTCACACGCATGTTTCCGCAAACATATAGGGTTGCGCGTATACACTATATGCGTACACAAAGTGATGCGAATGGAGCGGATTTCGATGACTGGATGTTTTTACGCAACCGCCAAACTGCTCGTCCTGTCTCTATGAATACAATAATTGAATCACGTCTCTTATTAAGCGCCTTAGAACCTATCCTTATGCTTCCTCGTCTACGAAGAGTAGCTCCTTTACACGTTAATTTGGAAGACAGTCTGCTCTTCGGCAGCTTTTTTGATTCGATACCGGTTCATGCGAACAGTGCGCAAATAGAAATGGCATCTGATGTTTTGGATGTTCATGTTGTCGCGGTGGATACAATTTGTGCAATATGCCAGGAACACGAGGGCTCTGCTACTTGGCGCCGTCTGCGTAATTGCGACCACTATTTTCATCTTGCGTGCGTAGATAATTGGTTTGGACGTAACGCTCATTGTCCGGTCTGTCGGGCAGATATTCGCAATCCGCCTACGGTAGCCACACCGCCGCATCCGAGTACAGAACAGAATTCAGAGGCACCTTCTGTTTCAAATCCGGACCCGCGTACAGATCCGTGATTTGATTTTCAGGACTTCGGTATTCGTTCAGTCTGTCCATAATAGCATGCAGGGTTTCACCCGGCTTAAAAAATAGTTTGAGTGCTACACCCGACTGGAAACCGGCTACACGACGCTTAATCGCCTGCTCTGATGGAACCACAGACAAATACATTTTTTATCTTTGATAAGATTATAAATGAGCACGCAGCGCGTTATTTCTCAGGTCGATGCACGCACGCGATTTCTGTATACTGTACCGATTAGCCCAGACCCCGTCACATACGGCTATACGGAGGCGTCTATTACGAATGGTATAGCCGCGGCAGGCGTCGATGCTTCTAGAGTCGGCGGCAACATCTCATCGTCTGATATCAAGACGCTGTATATCAACATAAATAACCATAATTACTATGATTTAAACGCCGGTCTTATCCTGAAGGACCTCGGCAAAACTGTAAATTTCCTCAGCAGTGACGGGCATATTTTTGTTACGTGGCGCCTGGTTCAGCGGATGCGCTCATTTAACTCTGAAGGTGTTACGATGTTTCCTGATGATGTGTTTTACGTACCGACCTATGTTTCTAACCAGGTTGATGCGAACGAGTGGATTGGTGTCGCGCGTACGGGTTAAAATGCTAACACGATAAAAATTGAATAACGGTGCCGCCTAGACATAGGAGGCAAAAAAAAATGACCGACTGCCAAATCTGTATCGAGAAGTTTAACGGACGCGAGCGCAAGCAGTGCGTGTGCCCCTACTGCTCGGTCGGCTACTGCCGCGAGTGTGTGGGTACCTGGCTTACGACTCTCGTCGACGAGCCGCGCTGTCCTAACGATGCGTGTAAGAAGGCATGGAACCGCGAATTTATTGACTCAATCGTGACCAAGGTTTGGCGTGATTCAGTTTACCGCGAGTACCGTGAGCAGTTGCTACTGGACCGAGAGCGGGCTCTTCTGCCGGCTACGCAGCCACGCATTGAGGCTATCAATGACGCAAAGCGTATTGAGAAAGAAATCATCGTACCGATGCGGGACCGACGCAAGGAGATTACGGTGCTTATGCGCCAACTCGAGCAAGAGTCTACGGGTATTCAAACGCAGATTTGGGATATGACGAACCAGGCGGAGCGGCTACGCGCCGGCGTTGGCGTGGACGAGGCTGCAGCGAAGGCGCGCAATGTCTTCATTCGCCGCTGTCCGGCTGAGGGTTGCCGTGGCTTTCTGAGCAGCGCCTGGAAGTGTGGTGTCTGTGAACTCTATTCGTGCGCCGACTGCCAGGAGGTAAAGGGCGTTGCACGCGACTCTGCGCACACGTGCGACCCTGGTGCACTTGAGACGGCGAAGCTTATTGCGAAGGATACCAAGGCGTGCCCGAAGTGCGGTGAGATGATTACGAAGATTGATGGCTGTTTCGCGAAGGACACGCCTATTCTACTTTGGAATGGTCAGACCAAGATGTCGCAGGACGTTGTGGTAGGTGATATACTCATCGGCGATGACGGCGAGAAGCGAGTCGTTCAGGAACTATGTTCTGGTGGCGACGAGATGTTCCGCGTCAGTCAAAAGAACGGTATGAACTATACTGTCAATAGCAAGCACAAGCTGGCTCTGTTGACCGATTCAGATATTGTTCAGGAGATTACTGTCAGCGATTATCTGTTGCTATCTGATTCTGTAAAGAACAGTCTTGTTGGCTTTAAGAAGGACATGATGCGCACTTCAATTGACGTAAGTTCTATCGGACAAGGTACATACTACGGCTGGAGTGTTGATAGTAACAAGCGTTTCCTACTAGCTGACAATACTGTTGTTCGAAACTGTGACCAAATGTGGTGTGTGAGTTGCCACACCGCCTTCTCCTGGCGCACCGGTCAGGTCGCCACCGGCATCGTCCATAATCCGCACTACTATGAGTTTCAGCGTCGCATGAACAACGGCGCTGCGCCTCGCAACGTCGGCGATATTCCGTGCGGTGGACTGCTTGACTGGGCTATCCTACGGCGCGCGATTCTGCCTCCTGGCGCGAGTGGACGCTACCCTGGATGGGTCTCTACGCTTGAACTGGCGCACAGGCGCATCAATCACGTCCAGAATATCGACATGCCGCATCTTGCCGCCGCAACGATCAACATCAACGACAATATCGACCTGCGTATCTCGTATCTGCTGAAGGAAATCGATGACGACACAATGAAGACCACACTCCAGGCTCGTGAGAAGAAGCGTGAGAAGGAGCTCGAAACGCGTCGCATCTATGAGACACTCACCGGTGCTGCGATGGATATCTTCAGGCGCATCTTTACTGTAGCTGAGCAGAAGGGTCCTGTTCAGGAGAATTTCCAGCCCCTGCTGGTTGAGCTTGACAAGCTTCGTGAGTTTATCAATGAGGCGCTGGATGTACTCAGGCGGCGCTACAATTGTACGCTTCACGGATTCGATGCGAACTGGGACCGGCTTAGTCTAAAGAAGTATCGCGTAACTGATGCGGTTGCTGACACGAAGACGGTATTCGGCAACTACGTTGACGAACTAACGAAGTTTGAGCATGACTGGGCAACTATCGGTGTTCCTACTGCTGCGCAGCGTAGCGATGACTTTATCAAGCCATGGCTAACTAGGATTCGTAAGCTCGACCGTCTAGTTGCCACCTTTCCCAGCAGCGCTGCTACAACAGTTCGATATGCTAACGCCGCAAATAGTTTCTACGAGAACTCGTTGAAGGTTATCATGTACAGCCACGCGCCGATGATAAACGACTATCAGCGGACAAATGCTGTGCGGAATCGCGACCGCGCGCAAGCAGACTTCACTGTGTGGAAGACCCACGTCGGCACACTCGACCTTGTTATTAAGAAGCCGACAAACGCAATTGAGTAAAAATATGAGATAAAAATCCGCCATTCAATGTATGGAATACAATCTAGTTGAAAAAATATTACGACACTATGGTTTAGCCTTTGTAGTTTTTTGGTTGGGTGCGATGCTGCTCGCAGCTCCCGAAACACACTGGTTAACAACCTCATTTGGCGTTGTGGCGGTACATGCATGGGTGTATTTTGTCCATAGAGCGCTCCATTATATACCCGAATGGACTCAGATTAACACACATATGAAATATCATCACCAGGATCTGAAAACCATTCCACGCCATCTCGAACTCTTTTATGAATCAATAACCGATACCACAATGAATATGCTCCTTCTGGCTGTACAAAAAATGGTTGGCGTTACCATCGTACCTGCGTCGATTATATTTCTTTTTACACTTTCTTATATGTCAATTCACATCATCAACTATAGCATTTTTGGTTCTGTATTTCATCGGCGGCATCACGAAACAATGAATACGAACTTCGCACCGGATGCGATGGACCACATCATGGGTACTAACTATAACGACGAATTTGAAGACCTCAACCCAACATGTTTAAACGTGTTCGGTTCAATGGGACTTCTGTATCCACTAAAAGAGTATTTGGTCAAGATGTAAAACTAGTACGATTGTTTTTGCCAATTGTAACACAACACTAAAACCAACAGCTATTTCCTCAAAATTATGTAATGACACGTCCGGTGGATTCTCTAACATTGTGACGAGTCCCAGACGTGTTGTTGTGCCGTCTTCATGTTGTGTTAGCATACAACCTTTGAATAGTCGTAAACCTAAAAATATTACGACTATATTTGCTAAAACAATGTATGACTGAACTGCTGTTTTTGAAAAAATCATACCGTACGCCATTAGTATACATATTATAACGTGCGCGGCAATAGCCAGCATCTTTATTTGCTTGGGTTATATTTCTTAATTAGTTTGCCGCGCGCCTCAGCCTCTGCTGCTGTACGCTGAGCGTGTGCCTCAATCTTACGCTTCCGTGCAATGTCATCCAGAATTTTGCCGAACAGGAGCTGCTGTGCCAGAAGTTCGCGCGCCTCGGTCGGCTTCTTTGACAACTTGATGAGTTCGAGGTCCTCCTTCTTCACACCTGGAAGCTGCTCAACGACCAGACCAAAGACTTGAGCGACGGGCTTCGAAATCTGATTTGTGATGTAGAATGCGTAGTCGGGCTTGAGATTGTTCTCGCGAATGAATGTCGGTGTCTCGATGCGCTCCCCCTGCAGCGTGGTGCCTTCGGGTGCAGGAATGTAGACAAAGGGGATGCGTTCGGAGGTGCTGGGCTTGGTGCCAGGATCACGCTGACCCATTCGCTCAGCCAGAATCTTGTGCGCCGGCGGATTCGGCGTCTTATATTCTGCCCTCAAGGACTTCGTAATCGTGAGCTTGCTAATCGGAAACTTGCCTGCAACGAGGTCGTGGCATGCCTTTTGCGCAAAGTGGAAAGCCCCCTTGATGTCCTGCTTGGTCAGAATATTCTCGATTACACCACCGTAGACAAACTTGACGATGGGCGCATTATCGCGACGCTTCATTACGATACCCATCGCCTTGCGATGGAAGTCCTCCATATCGCCTTCAGACATGTCGCCGACGTAGCGCTTCTTCGAAAGAAGACAGAATGTCTTGAACACCTTATCAAACTCAAAGTCGTGCGGCGCCTTCAGACAGCTGGATACGAGCTGTCCGCCCTCAATGGTCAAGTTCTTCGCGTTTTCTACCGCCTCTGGACCCGAGAGGCGCTCACCCGTAGAGGAGTCCTTCGGGCGCCAACGAATGAAGAGCGAATCTGTATCACCGTAGACCGCCATCGCGTCGCACTCAGGATGACGACCGCCTCCATAGACATCCTCAATAACGGTCTTCGCGTTAATGAGCTGAGTGCGCCCGTACGCCGTCGTAGAGGCAGCTAGGACCATACGCCGAATCTTGCTCGTGCCGGAGCCGAGCTGTCCGTACAGTGAGTTTGCCGTCAGCTTGTAGGCATTCTGCGAAGCATCCAGGAGCGCCTTCCTGAACTCGTCCGTCTCGGTTGCCATCTGCTTTCGGGTTGACTTACGCGCAGAGAGCAACTTCTGTAGAATCTTCGGAATCGTCGACTTCTCACCGTTGGGCAACTGTGCGAAACAGACCTTGCGCACGCCGTCCTTAATCTTCTCAGGATGCTTGCGCTTATCCTTCGGGTCGTTGATAAGGATGTCGTACTCAATCGTAACATAGCCGGCGGGCTCCACAGACTTTACGGTCGGATGGTGCTGCTTGAGCCAGCGGTTGAACGAGTGAGTCTTCTTGACAATGTAGGAAGTACCCAAGCCGCCATCGGATACTGGTCGCGCTGCGATTTCATGGACGCGCTTTTCAGAGGGCGACAGAGAGGCGTAGAACTGCTCCACTAGCGGATCACGCTCCATCGGGTCAGGTGTAAACTCAGGTAGATTGGCGTATTCGTCAGAGCCCTCAACGAGTACGACAGTTCCGTCGGGCTTATAGTCCTTGACCCAGACAACACTGCTGTGACACATGTTCTCCGAGATGATAGTCGACGGATAGAGCGAAGAGAAGTCTGGTACACCCACGGGGTCGTTATCGAAGTAGATACCGGTGACCGGGTCAAGAACGAATGCACCCTCGTATGTGGGGTCATCAGCAGGCGGCGCGTCATCGTCTTCCTCGGTGGGCAGCGGCGGCGGCGGCGGTTCACGTCCAAAGCCAAACTTGGGCGCAGGTAGCACTTCAACGAGCTGGTCCTCGGCACGGCACTCCTTAAAGACGAGCGACTCGATTTTCACGCCCTGACCCCTCATAAAGATAAAGGATACGGGAACGGAACAGACGTTCGCCATAGCTACCGCGTTGTTTAGAACCTCGAGCTTCATGAAGAGCTCCATCACTAGGTCGCAATCCTGCAAGCAATAGCGCGCAATCTTCGCGCGGTCTGCCGCCGACTTGCGCTGCAGTGCGAAGAGCTCCTTCGGGCTAACATCGTCCTTGACCTGAGCCCAGCGGCTGGGCTTGAGACCGTGCTCAGCCAACTTGGTTGCACCCTGGTGGGCGCGAATAAGTACAGCCTTTGCCTCTACACCGACAATTTCTGCCTTATCCAGAACATGGTCGTTCTCATCATCCATCAGAACGATGAAGCGACCTGTGACGGCACCCTTCGTAGACTTGGTTGGTACGCGAAACACGTCTGGTGTCTCTGTCTCGGTCACTTCGCCAGTGATATTGCCTGACATGAAAGTCGCGGCAACATTGTCCAACGTGTAGGAGTCTAGATTATAGTTGCGCCGAATGTACGGCAACAGGTCTACCTTGAGACGCCCAGGAGAATCGATGATAAACATAGTGTTATCACCCATCGCTGCGCTGCTCAGAAACTTTTCAATGAGTCGCGGCTTGCTTGTGCGTAGGCGTGACCAGCTTTTGAGGCACGAGTTCTTGTTTAGTTCGTACTGCTCATGCTTACCGACAAGTCCAAGTTCTTCCGAGCGCTCGAATAAATAGCGCTCATCAAAACCAAACACGTTGTAGCCAATCATGACATCTGGGTCAGCTGACTTAAGCCACGTATGAAATGCGACAATAACCTGCTTTTCCGTTTCAAACGGATAAACGTGGATAGGAACAGTATTCATCGACGGCGGCGCCACCTTCTCGCGGTCACACGAGTTTAGGACAAAGATGTGCTTAGACTCAGGCTTGTTGTTTCTGTAGAGAACGATGCCGATTTGAATGAGCTCGTCGCCCGCGATTGCGGGAAGACCTAGACTTGATGAAAGGAATTCGTCGAGTCGCGTTAGACGTTCGTCGGGCTTTCCTGTCGTGTCGGTCAGATACTTTTCAAACTCGATGGCATCGCTCTCTTCGAGTTCAACCGCCTTGCGCTTCTTGCGGTCCTTCGTATAGATAGAACTCAACTTGGTGTCCGTAGGCAGTTGCGTAACACCGGCGTTGATAGCGGCAACAATGTTGTTAAGTGCCTCCTGTCCACTCGTAATACCCAGTTCCAGAAGTTCGCGTGCCGGCTTTCGCCACGTCTTTTTCGCCTGTGGAAAGTCGCCATGACTGGACATGCACTCAATATCCCACGCCGCGAGAAGCAGTGGTGCCAACGTCAAGCGACTGCGATCACGCTCGATATGCTTCCAATCGCACGCAATACGGATAGATGCGCTAGGGTCATCACTGTCCATATCTTCGTACTTGAACTTGGGGATACGCATCCAACCTGCCGGCTCAAGGTCTTGAATATGAAAGAAACGCAGAACGGGGTCGATATTGGCTTCGTACACCTTGAGAAGTGTAGTTTCACATTCACATCTGGCGCCGCAGTTACAGATATCATCGGTAACTCTGTTAATGCGCAACGGCTTCGGCTCGGAGGTCTCCGTAAGAGTCTTATCCTTCATGCGGCGCCAAATAGCAAGCGATGGAACCTCGACGCGCAGAAAGCGGTGCATTGTGCCGTTATCAAAGTTAAAGAGCTTCTTGTGACGCTCCTCAATCATCTTGACGTGCGACTGAGCTAGCGGTGAATAATGTACACACTTGCGCAACCACTGCTTATAGCGGTCGAGCAGCCTGGGCGACCAGTCTTCAGGAATCTGAACATAGAAATAGGGGCGGAAACCCATAATCTCTACACAAATAGACTTACCGACGTGGTTTACACCAAAGAGAAGAATCTGATACCCCTTCTGCTCGTCGTCGGGTGAGGGCTGCTTCGCATTATACCATTTGCGGCGCTTCTGCTGCGCGGGCTTATGCTCCTCCTCATCGGAACCAAGGTGGTCGTCGTACCCCTTCTGAATCCCCTCATCCGACTGCGTAAGAACGTATTCGTCGCGTGATACGATATCTAAACACTGAAAGACGATACTACCGGTGTCGTCTGCCATTGTTGTATGTTTTGTTGGTCATTTTAAATGGTTCACGGATAAAAGTCAATTTTTGCGGGATTTGCCGCGTGACGACCTTTTCGACGTGGCTTTACGTGTACGGCGCGTATTTGCTACAGCGGCGCGTTTCGGAGGTAGCGCTGATGCGGCACCTAAAAGAAGTGCGGCGGGTCCAGCCTGTTTTAACGCCAGTGACAAAGCCGCATATAGACTACCGCCCTTCATCGCGGGAGGAGCAGAAGCACCGATAACGATATTTTTCACGGTACGCGCAGAAACGTTATTTAGATTACGTTTCGTGTTTTGCGATACAGCGTATGTCATACTAGGGCTTATTAGCTCATTCATCATAGCAGGTTTATCACGAATATTGGGCATAGAATTTGTACCCTTGTACTGCTCTATTTTGCCATTCGGGTAGACCTTGAGGACGCTAGGGTATCCCGGTATATTGGCATTTTTAATAGTAGGCGACTTCTCAACCATATCGTGATGAACCATTGCCATGTTCGCTGTACGTCCCGGTGTAGCCTCCAGCTCCGACCATAACGGCTTATAGGCTTGGCACGGACCGCACCAGTCGGCGTGAACTAGGATAAGTGTCACGGGTCCAATATGGATAGTCTTCTCCAGGTCCTCTATCTCCTCGGGAGACCGCACGGAAATGTTTCCGTTGACCTTCTCTTTGTTATTTGTTTTGCTGCCCATCATGCCGCTTAAGGCTTTGAACATTCTCTCCTACTTTTATGCCTCCTTTTTTTAGAGGAGCCACACATGGCAAAGTCAACCAATCTCTTCATTTACACGCTTCTTGCGCTCGCAGCACTAATTGTGTGCTCTGTTGCGGCTTGGTACTCTACAATGCTACGTAAACACGAAGGATTCGCTTCGGGAGGTTTAGCATTTTTGAGTGGTAACAAAGATAATGAGTGCCCACTGTCTGCTGAACGCAAAGATGACGGTAAAATACACGTTCAACCGCAGAATAGAACCTTCGATACGATGGGTGATTATGTCGCGTGGATTAGCAGCCTTTCAACGGCAGGATCGATGTGTGTTCCCCCGTACGTGAAGGGACCGCGTGAAGCCGATGTAATACAGACGACAACGTCGGCAAATCCCGGTGACCGCGAAATTGGTGGTTCCGGAAAACAGGTGGCTCAACAAAATATATCACAGAATCTATTTACGCGACAGGTTGAAGGTGAAAACACGTACGCGAAAACACCTATCAATAAGTTAGACGATTACGAATACACGCGTATCTTCCAAAATGAAAACTCACCGCGCAGCGAGCTCAGTAAAACCACTGTAAATTCATTAATGGCGAAGAAACAGTGGGACTGGGCTCAGTTACCTTTTAATTCTGAAGACCGTGCGAAAGCGGAGGGGGAGTTTGTGGCGGGTCGCATGGATTCTGCGGAGCGTGACCCTAAGACGGGTGTGTTTTTCAAGAATGTAGAGGGTAGTTCGGTTGTGCCGCCTGACGGGGATGCCGCTGCTATACGTGAGCAGGCGACATTGCAAGCCTACAAGTCGGCTGACGCCGCAGAACTAACACAGCATAATGTGGAAGATGTCGCTCTAATGGTCAAAAAGATGTATGCAGATGACCCGAACTGGGAACCGGTCGTTGAAAAGATAGGTGACCATGAATACCGTGTCACCGAACTCAGACCCAAGGCGCGCAAAGAGAAATATGCGGAGAACCAGGACATGACGATTGAACGCGCCAAGGAAGGTGGCTTAATTCAGGCTCAAGTCGATGTTGAGGGTGGACGCCAAGACCCGTATTTTGATAAACAGGGGGTGCTCGATTATAGCAACGACCGCTTCTGGGAATACAAGGATTTTAAACAGTGGACACCGGGTCTTGAGCGTATGTTCGCGCCGACACTGGACACCACGAACTGGACTTAACCCCGATTAATATTCACATTCGCAAATATTAAATATTTATGAACGAGTAGAAACATGCTAGTCAGTATATTCAGAATGTGTATAAATAAATATTGTACAATCATCCATTAATATGTATGGGGCGTTATGTTTATACCTTTTAATGAAAAAATTGAAATCATCGCCCGCCACAACCGTTATATCAGACCGTCAGCAAAGAACTGATATCTAAAATGCCGAACCACCAGCGTTCCGTCAAGGAGCGCAGCGCCGAGCTGAACGCCTTCCAGCTGCGCATTGCCGCCCGCAAGGCTGAGGCGCACGCCATCTGCCTGGCGAACCGCAAGCCCAAGAAGGAGAAGGTCTTTGACTGGCGTCACGCTGCACCTGAGGAGCGTGACGCCTGGACCAAGGCGAAGGAGCTACGCCTCGCCAACCGCGCGTAAGCATCTCACAAAAAATAAACAAAAACAAAACTTTTTGTTTTTATTTAGACTTTATCTCTGCCTTTTTTAAAATCAGAGATACTTGTTATTTTAGGAAACTTTCACAAAAGATGTGGTTTCGCGAGTTTAGTGAAGGATCGTACTGTCAGACACAGCTTCGCTGCCAAGTGTCAATACGTCCAAAATGATTTTACAATAATTCCAAGTTATTAATGGTTTTATTGTATTTATATACCGCTGGTCGTTTTACACAACCTTACCCGTCCCCAAATAAGTTCAATGAACTTATTCTTTAAGTGTTATTTGATATGAACAGCTGTTCCAAAACCTTCGACACGCTCTTCAATAAAGAGCGATCGTACTGGTCCTAACATACCATTCTTACCACAAATTCTGTAATGTACATGCGGCTCTAAACGATGACCGAGTGGAACCCAGTATGGTTGAGGGCGGCGTACCTGTAATAGTGCTGAACCATCGCTTTCGGCGATAGCTACACCCACGTTCTCAAAGTTACCGTATGCGTCTTGCCAATTTTTTAATGCACCATCTGTTGAGGTACCGGGTTCGGCAGCCCAATAGATAACTTTGTGCCCAATGGGCGCTATAATTCGAACCTTTAGTTCGGCTTTATCTGGTATTTTTTCCTGTAAAGCGGAACAAGGTAGGACTGTTTCACCCAAGAAGGGTAGATACGAATCGCGTGAAATTCCTACGTAAATTGCGCAAAATACTATAAATATAAAAAATAATCTAGAAATTAAAGAATCTTTACCAAACAAGGAAGAAATAACATCAGTCTTAAAAATCGCGACAAAACCCCAGTTAAATCCAGACAGAACTAGGATCAGGATGGCTAATCCATACAACTTTTTCTTTATATACTCTTTTTGCCCCATCCCTATCTAATGTAAAGGTAATTCCCAGAGGACCGCGTCCTCTGGTATTTTATGCTTTTCAATACGGAACATGCTATCAAAATATGGAATCTGCGCCTGCTCCCTTGGAACACAACCCTTTGCGTGGCGCGCAATGTACTTGTAAAGGTCAAAGTCGGGGAATCTCTCAGAATCATCGGGGTTTCGTAGTATATTTTTTCCTTCATCGTCGGTTAACCATAACCAAAGAAGATTATAGAGTTCCGATTTAGTTTCTAAGGTTACGCGATCCTCTTCTTCTGTTAGGATATTGCGCGGCTCTTTTGGCTCGGGTGTATCTTCATACAGTGCATCAAACATAGAAATTGCTAGTCTACATAAATCAAAAGAGGGATTTGGGTTGACGACCGGCTCGCTCTTGTCAAAGTACGGCTCACAGTTGTATTGTCCTGAAGCATCGTTGCCGTCGGCGTATGAGTCCGTTATCAGGAGCTTCTCGCGGTCTTTTAACCAGAAGGAGGCGCGCCCAAAGTCAATTATTTTCATGATGCGACCGTATGTCGGCACCTTGTAGTACTTGGTTCCACCACGGGCGCCCTCCAGTTTATAATACAAATGCGTTTCGCCTGTTCCGCACCACATAATGTTATTCGTGTGTAAATCATTGTGGACAAATCCGTAGTAATACTGCGCAACGGAGAGCGCGGCGATGACCTGGTAGATCCAGGCGGACCAACGCTGCTCCTTAGTTTCAAGCAGGAGCGGGTCTTTCGTGTTCTCTTCAATGTCCAGGAGCGCGTCCATTGTTCCTTCACAGCGTTCGTGAAGGGTCGCCTGGACTGGGAAATTCGTAAATTCGGCAAAATACTCGCATTCGTTCTGAATTTCGGAATCGGCGTCAGAATCATTCTCATGGTCACCGTCATCGGAATCGAGTTTTGAAATTCTAACCGGTGGCTCCGCTAACGATTTTACAGATTCATCCTCGTCTGTCGACGGGCTCTCGGAAACACATTCGGATAGTTCGGAATGTGACCCGCTGGCGATTGACTCCAAATCGTCGCAGTCGATGGCTCCACCCTCTTCGACTATCTCTACTAGCGGCTTCTGGTCTGGGTCATCGCCGACAACACGAATTGTGAAGAGACCGGCTTTCTTATTGCGCTGAAACCACCTCTCATACTTAATGCTCGATATGTCGCTAGTAATATTATACATATATGTATCGGCTCTTGCGTTGAAGGTGCCATAGAATTTGCACCAATGTGGCGATTTGTTTGTTTCTACAAGTCTAGACAACGTCGCCGAACACAATGCATCAATATAGGCTTCGTTATACGGGTCGTGAATCTTGGCTAGTGTATGTTGCCATCCCTGTGTGGACTGAGGAAGGGCGCCGTCCTGGGGTAAAAGATACTCACCCTCCATGAATGCAATTGGTTCAATAAGATGAACGCGCTTAGCAAACAAATTGATGTTTGCTGCTCCTGATACATCACGAAAATTGCCTGAAATGTCTAAAAAATATCCATTCGGACTACCATTAATTGTAAATGATTCCAATGGTGATTGAAGTGACTGATTTTCACCAATTCCTAGTAACGATAGGCATGGTAAAACCTCCTGAACTTTTTGGAATTCGGTAAACTGTGATATTATGGAGGGTTTTAATGTGCGAGACCCCACTGTAGGCATCAGTTCCCGGGGTAAAATCTTGAGTCTCGGCAAGCTCTGTGGAATCGGAGGTGCCTTCTGTTGCTTCGGCTTCTTCGGCTGCTTGCGGGGCTTCGGAGGCATTCGCTTGTAAAATCACGGGATTTGTCCTATCGAGCTTATACGCGGTGTCCGCTAAAATTCCAATTTCAGTCTCTAACGTAGAATTAAGCCGAATGTCCAACCAAATTATTCCGATAGACCCCGTCCCTAGCGGCGGTCGTAGATTGTTCAAATTGGCGCTGCGCAAGTTTGATATGACAAAAATTAAGGACGATAAAGTCGTTGTCTTCATCGGTAAACGTGATACAGGTAAGTCCTTCTTGATTAAAGACTTGCTGTTTCACCACCGTGGTATACCGATAGGCACTGTTATAAGTGGTACTGAATCGGCAAATTCCTTCTATGGTTCTATCATTCCACCGCTGTTCATTCACGAGGAGTTCAATCCGATGATTATTGCGAATGTCCTGAAGAGGCAGAAGACGCTGGCTCAGAAAATCACCAAAGATATTGAAACCCGTGGTACGACCTCGGTGGATCCGCGCACCTTTATGATTATGGATGACTGTTTGTATGATAACCAATGGACGCGCGATAAGTACATTCGTAGTCTATTTATGAACGGTCGTCACTGGAAAATTCTATATATCGTTGCGCTTCAGTACTGTATGGGTATTCCACCCGTTTTACGTACAAATATTGACTATGTGTTTATTTTGCGCGAAAACATCGTCGCAAACAGAAAACGCCTCTATGAGCAATTTGCCGGTATGTTTCCCGATTTTGATTCTTTCTGCCAAATCATGGACCAGTGTACAGAGAACTACGAATGTCTAGTCATCGACAACAATGCCAAATCAAATAAGATTGAGGACCAGGTCTTCTGGTATAAGGCTGCGGCTCACCCCTCTTTCAGAATCGGTGCTCCCGAATTCTGGGCACAGAGACCGGTTGAGGGTGACCAGGGTGAGGACTTTGATGCAAGTAAGACGGGGAAGCGCGCGACTGGACCTATTATTCAGGTTCGTAAATATTAACCTGTAGAATAGTAGATATGCCACGTTACCAAAGAGGAGGCGATGCTGCTATCGCTGCGCCCGTTCCCAAAACAGCCGGAACCGGTGAGCCAAAAGCCAATACTGAACAGCTCAAGCCGAATGCTGCTGTAAATTCTGGCGGAATGAAGACCGGCGGTCTAACCGCTGGACCCTATGCGAACCTCGGTGCTCAGGTTACAAATATTAACGGATATGATATTTTGAAATTTAATATGAGTCCTGGTGCGTCGGTTATAACAAACCAAGAAACTATGTCGTATATGGATGGTGGACTTAGCACTAACGCAACATTAGGTTCTTCCGGCTTTTTTGGTGCTCTTTTGCGTGGCTTGACCGGGTCAAGTGTATTACAGAATGCAGTAACAAATCCTACACAGAATCCTCTCAAAATGATTTTATCACCGCTGCTACAAGGTTCAATTCTTCAAATTGACATCAAGGCTGGTGAGACGTGGCGTTTTGCTGATAAGAGCTTCTTAGCCTGCACGCCCAACCTGAATGTCAGCGGCAATGTTAATATATTTAGTAACTTTCGTCTAATGTTTGTTGGTGAAAATCTAACCTACACTACTATCTCTGCTACACAGGGTGGTGGGACTGTATGGATTTCATCATTCGGTGCCATCGAAAAACACGATGTTGTGATGGGTACGGGTTCTACGGTACCACTCTTTATCAACAATGGATGCTTCCTTGGTATGTTGGATAATAATGGTTCGGTCAATTTCTGGAATGACTATGTGACTGTGGGTACTGCGAACGGGCTCTTTTCGGCTATGTTCACTCAACTTGGATGGATCATGAAGATACAGGATAGCACTCCTCCTCGTAGACCAGGTCCCATAACATGCACGGTGTTCACACAGAGTCTGAACCCTCACAATTTTGAGAAGTATATCGCTCACATTGCGCAACAGGTTGTTAATAAAAGTAGAAACAGCAGCAGTCACAGTTTCCTAACATCCGGTGTAGGACCTGGCGCTTCATCGGCTGCATTGGGTACGGGTGCTGCTTTAGGATTGGGCGCGGCTGCTGTACCTGCTGTCGCCCCAGCAGGTCCATTTCCTGGATTCTTTCCGACAGCGCCGGCTGCTGCTCAGCAGAACTATGCGGCACCTGCTCAGCAAGACTATGCGGCACCTGCTCAGCAGAACTATGCGCCCGCTCAGCAAAATACAGCGCCCGCTCAGCAGAACGCGGCACCGGCACAACAGAACGCTGTATTTGGTGGAACACGCAATAGACGGAATAGGAGAACGCGCAGAAATCGCCGTTAAATAGTATACTTTTTGTTGTTGGTAGTATATAAAATATATTAGCAATATCTTATAGATGGGTAATCTCCTTACAGTAAGTAATTGGAATGCCGAATTACCCGAGGATGGGTCTTCCGATGTCAGCGGTAACGATGTCAGCGGCAACGATGTATCGGGCAATGACGTATCAGGCAATGACGTATCAGGCAACGATGTGTCTGGCAACGACGTATCAGGCAACGACGTATCAGGCAACGATGTGTCTGGCAACGATGTATCTGGCAATAATGTGAATAATAAAGATATAAGTGGTAACGACATCAGTGGTAACAATGTAAAGAATAAAAATAACAATAAACCACACGGTGAAAATAATAAACATAACAATAAATCTAACGGAAATAAACCTGAAGAAGAGAAAAAGAATGATAAATCTGAAGAAGAGAAAAAGGAAGAAGAGAAAAAGGAAGAAGAGAAAAAGAACGAAGAGCATAAACCCGACGAAGAGAAAAAAAATAATAATACTAAACGTAACGTAAAGGGTGGTGGAAAGCGTAGAACACGTAAGAGACGTAGCAAGGCCCGGCGCGCCTAATCGCTTATTTTAATGAAACCCTGTAGGAGATGACGGACCCGGCGCCGCCAATACAAATTTTACAAACAGCCGCGGCTGAACCAAGTTTAGACAAGCTTCTTGCAAACTACCAAGAAAATTTCAGTATGAATATCATAAAGTTTATAATCTACACTGTCATCCAGGGTGTCATTCTTTATTTTGTATTTGCGGGTAGCGGTATCATGGAGGTTACTAAAAACTGGCCTAAATATCGCTGTAATCCAGCCATTATGCCATTTGCGAGTCTCTTTGGCTACGATGCCGCTGAGAACTTTAATTATTGCATGAAGAATATTTTTTCAGCTAATGCCGGCACCGTTCTGGGACCATTATATGGTATCATGGCAAATTTTACAGATGTTGTGGGGACTGTTTCAAACGTTGCTAATTCATTCAGGTATCTCATTGCAAACCTGTTACATGGAATGGAGCGAATGATTAGTTCTTTCCGCGATAGGTTTCGCGATATTCTGTTTACAATCCGACTAAGTTTTATGAAAATTCAGTCGTTGATGGGACGTCTATATTCGACATTCTATGCGGTCATATTCATGGGTCTATCCGCACTAAAAGCCGCTGATAACTTGGCGCACAATGACATTATAATGTTTATTATGGAATTCTGCTTCCTCCCGTCAACACCGATAACAATGGCTGATGGGTCTATTAGACCACTATCTGAAGTTAAGATTGGAGACAGATTGGCTGAAATAAACGGCGAATATCCTGTTGTAACATCGCTATTTGAATTTGCCGGTCAAGAGACTGAAATGGTGCGACTTGGCAGAGACACCGTTGTCAGCGCACGTCACTTTGTATTATATGATAAATTGGGCATCTGGATAGAGGCGCGCGACCACCCTGAAGCCTACCCCGAACCATCGAGCCCTCTCCTGCTCTGTCTAAATACAAGCACACACACGCTGCGTATCGGTGACATAGTATTTAGCGATTACGACGAGACAAGCGACCCTGCTGTCTTATTGGAAGTCCAATTACACGCGCTTCAAATACTGAACAGACGTGTATACACAAATTTGCCGAAAACAATGAAGGACTACGCTCTTGGACTCAACCCGCATGCAGCTATCCGAATGAAGGACGGCTCTGTAAAGGCTCTATACGAAATCAGAGTTGGCGATTCTATCAAGAGTGGCGGACTTGTTCTCGGTACCGTTAAAGAGAGCTGCTCCGATGTAGTCATGATACCAGGGTTGGCACGTGCACACTATGTCAGCGCATCACAGCTTGTTTGGGACGATATGACAAATATGTGGCGTCGCGCAGCGGAATTCTATCCTAAGAATACAGTGCGACTGGCACAACCGGTAATTTTATTACAACTGGTCACTTCAAATAACATAATTGAATCCGAGGGGCGCGTCTATAGGGACTATCGTGAAATTTCGGATCCTGATATGGAGGATCCGTATAGCTCGCACCTTCATAAAAATTTGAAGGAACCGCTCTCGGTTAGTTAAGACTCAACAAAAATGAACGTTTCCGTAAATGCATCATGGATGAAGGTGCCAACTGCAGACACAGAAGGTGTATTGGGTATTCGAATTATGGGTGATTCACCTATTGCAAGAGCAATTCATATTGGTCTTGTGCTAGATACAAGCGGCTCAATGGAAGGTGAGCGAATCAATGCGGTAAAGCGCACTCTATCTGTGCTGATTGATAGGCTACGGGACGGAGACAAGATTAGCGTAGTAGGATTCTCTAATACTGCTACGCGCCTGTTCAATTCGCATATTATCAGCGCGGCAAATAAGGCTGATGCTATTGCTGCCGTTGATAAACTCGTTGCTGACGGTGGTACGAATATGGAGGCGGGGATTGTAGCATTGGGTGAGATGTTTCAGTCCGCCACAGATAAGCCGAATGCGCTGGTTCTCTTGACTGACGGTCAAGTAAATCAGGGTATTGTAACAACAGCGGGGCTGGCGTCGCTGCTTCGCTCCTATCTAGCGTCGGTGCCTGTCTACACCCTCGGCTACGGTAATGACCATAATGCCGAACTTCTACGCTCTATTTCAGCGCGAACCCAGGCGGCGTACACCTATATCAATAATGAGATTGTCCTGCCCGCCTCTATCGGCGACTTGCTCGGTAGTCTACAGAGTGAGGTGGCTTCCTTAACGACTGTAAAGTTTCCAGCAACGGGTTGGACGTGCCTCGAACTAAATCAGCCTACAGAAGCAGGGCTATATGAGGCAGGTTCGCTTATCGCGGATAAGCCAACATGGATTGTTCTTACTGCGAACTTTGTTAACCGTGATGAAGCGCTATCGTTGAAATACAAGAAGTGTGGCTCTAACGACACAATCACGGTACCAATCGTAATCGACGAAATCCTCAGTATCGTTGAACTGACCGAGCAGTTTCTCCGATGCAAGACCGCTCGCACTCTCGGTGATGTAACCGAGCTGCTCAACTCAGGGAATATCACTCAGGCAATGACGCTTCTCAAAAACTGCTCTGAGCTACTGAATGACGCTACACAGACCACGCTCGTTATCCGTATGAAGGCGCAGATAGAAGAGATGCTAGAAGAGGTTACTCGTGCTCAGACCACTCATCGCACTGGACGTCGGCTTAACTTTGACGCGATGGCTATGCGCGCAGCCAGTACAGCACAGAACTATTCAGCCCAGCGCGGAGTCACGGGTGGGGGTACGGTAGATGCTATCTTCAGTAGTCCCGCCGTGAACCGCGCGCGGACGCAAATGGTTGAGCAGTATACCATTCGCGAAGACCCCGCGCCGGCGGCAAGCCTATAAGCGGCGTGCGCATATATAATTTACTATAAAGTGCATCGGTGATTTTGTGCTCCTTGCTTTCATACAGAATAAATGCTCTAAAGGAATCTTGTATACATAAATACACAAATAATGTAGCCATCTACTTTAGGAGAGGAGGTTTTCGCTTAAGGATGTTCTGCATGTAGTCTGGTAATGGAATTAAAATCTATGGCGGATAGAACACGCGAAACGATATCAATTATGCGCAAATTGACAGATTCACTACAATTAGATCCTGAATCGCCAGAAATTGTCGAGCTGCGCCAGCACATGAATACGTATATACGAACTGGTGAGCCGTGGACTGGTGTTATCGACTTCTCGCGTTGGGGGCGCGAAGCACATTGCGTGTTTCCACTTTATAAAAAACAATTGGTTGAAGTTACACTCAAAGCGATTAAGCAAAGTCCGGATTCCAACCATAATCGCCATCAAGAAACTCCTTCAGGAACCAGTTAATTTGTCCATCTTTCTTGTACCGCGCATCACCAAAGTCAATGATATAGATTTTGTTTTTGTATTCGATGAAATTGTAACCCGTAATATCAATATATTCGATTCCTTCGCGCTCAAGCAGAATAAGTAAGATGCTGTGAATTTCCTGCCAAATTCGCTTAGGAATATTCTTGGGGTCGTCGCCGTACTGGTCAGCCAAACAGAGAGCATCTATCTTATCCATTACGAGTTCGTAGCGGTCTGGAAACTTTTTGACTTCATGTATATAGGGCGCGAATCCGTATTTTGCCGCCACTCTCTGCAGCTCAATTTCCTTGTCGATATGAAGCCATGTTCGCTTATCGGTGAAAGGTATACTCTTAGTAAACATTCTTAAGAATGATACTACCTTGTTATTAGTATCATTTTTATCCATTTTAGACGATTAGTAGGCAAAGAGCATTACACCGCGTCCACCAAACACACGGAACACATTCCAAAAAGTAATGTACGAATAGACATTTAAATTAAATTGGTTGCCGTAAATATCTGGATTCATTGTAATTTGCAATTCTTTCTTTGGCAATTTATCAAAATTGGAGGTGCCACGAGGATTATAGGACGGTCCCAATGAACTGTCGTCGCTGGCGCCTGGTGCCAAGCCGAAGGGATATACGTAGAGATAACGATTGAAGAGCGGTGCCTTTCTATAATGTAGAATCGGAAGGAGAGAGCGAAATAAACTGGGTGACTGATTGTGTTGAAAACGAATTAAATTGCTGAACGAAAGCTGTGCGCCGCGAATTGGCTCCGAATAGGCTGTACGAAATGCGGGCTTTGCCTGGTCGCTCGTTGTGACTACTGCGTCGGGCCACCACGGTATATTCCACCATTCAGTGGGCAAAGTTGTATTCGAATGTAGGTCGCGCGTTAGGAGAAACCACGCATTATAAGTTGCGACTTCAGGGCGCTGGCAGCACCAGAAAAGATCTTTCACTGGATTATTATATGGAAGGCGTAGACGAACGTTTTCGGCGCGCTGTGTCTGCTGCATAGGAACAATATAGTGTTGTTCAACACGATAGTCCAATTGTGATGAGCGCAACGCGACGGCTTCTGCCTCCTCTAATGAAATGTATTCGCACAAGAGATAGGTGTCGCCCAATTGTAAATTTGCCGGCATCGTAAAATTTTGGAGAATTTCGCCTGAAATTCCGAAATTTTTGGAGGCGGGTGAAATTGAGTAAATTAAATTTTGTGAATTTGGGTTCGACTTATAAAAGGGTCCACCCAAAAGCGGACTCATAGCATTGTTTACGTCGACACCGGGTCTAAATCCTGGATTTCTATCATCTAGACGACTCTCTGTATAATACAATTGACTGACTGGGCGAAATGTGATACTCAGTTGAATTTGGTCAGCGGCAAGAGCATCAATTGGGAGAGCATTAGCATATTCGCCCTGACTAAACCAGAAAGGTAGTGGCACATAATTAATTGCAGTTGAATCGTGCCCAATTGAAGTACTATTGAATCCGTTTCCTACGCGATTAATCATACGATTCTTGGAGCGTATCTTTTGTATAGATTCATACAATTCGTCACGCGCCTCCAGAAACAGACCATCCATTCTATCCACGTTAACTCCCCCTATGTCAAATTCTGCTAAACTGATTAGCGCGTGACCTAGTGAATTTGTCCAGCCGTAGGACGGACCCAAAAAGGTACCGGGTTCGCATGCGGCAGCGGCTCGTTGTTGTACCGTGGCTATATCGGGCATCGTTACAACCAACGTAACCTGTGTCAACAATTCGGCTTTTCGCGGAATTGTGCATGTGGCGCGCTGCCCAAAATTTGGCTGCCCGTCAAATTCCACGCGAATCCATTGTGCCGCCCAGCGCGTGGTCTTTTTTAAAACTTTGACGTAATTTTTAATATCGGGTTGCCCTTTTGGTGGCAATGTCCGCGTGTCTTGAAGACCGAAACAGACTACAGAAAGTAGTGTAGCCGGTGATGACATACCTTACTGAGTATACATATATTTAAATAGACTTAAATAGGCGCCGGTGTCTTATACGTAGTTATGCTCCATATTTTTACGTTGGGTACCGATATTAAGAGAATTGCTACTCTAAAAGAGTCAGCTTCTCTATGTGATTATAAAATAAACTATATCATTCCATCTGTATGGCATGGATTTCAAGATAAATTATTGTACGTGCGTGACGCAATTAAAGATATCCCTGCCGACGATATTATTTGTTTTGTAGACGCGTATGACGTTATTGCGTATGGCTCGGAAGAAGAACTTATTTCAAAATTTAAGGAGCACGATTGCGACTTTTTAATTAGTTGTGAAGCAAATTGTTATCCTGGTGAATTCAAAGAACGCCATCCAATTTTGAATACTAAAACTGTATACAAGTACATCAATTCTGGCACCTACATAGGGTATCAATTTGCCGTGTATGACTTTTTAACTTGGAAATCGGTCGATAAAATCGAACAAGATTGTAAACATGGTACAGACCAATACTATCTTATGTGCTACTTTCTTGAAAATTATAAAACTAAAAGAATTATGCTCGACTACGAACAAACGATATTTCAAGTCATGTACGGTATTTCATGGCACGATTTTGAAATTGTGGATGGTAGAGTCTACAATACAATTTTGAAGACTGTGCCATTTTTTCTACATTTCAATGGTGATTCTAACATGACGTATACCGATGTAGATATACTTTCTATATTTGTAGAAAGAACTCAACTAAGTCTTACCACCGGTAAAACGTATACGTTTAAAGAATTTAGTCCAAAACATAATCAATATGGAACATGGCGTCCGCAGCTGCCGAACGTGCAACGTTAAAGGCGATTGCTGAGTCATCCAAGCCACCGACCGCACGTGCTATTCGCATGGCTGCCAAAAACAAGACACGTAAAAATTAATCTGCGAATAAATTATAAAATGCCCAAGCGCTCAGAGTTAACAATTGCGGACATCTCCGAAATGACCTTTCCGGAGTTAGAAAAATTACAGGACAACGACAATGACCACAGTGACTACAAGGACTTTACGGTCATGCGCGCGTTACAAGATAAGATCAGGAAGGACAAGGCGTTTTTCGAGTCCGATGCCTCAGAGAAGACAAAGCAGAGCTATGCGAAAGCCGTTGACGCAAAGGATGAAAAGCTGATTAAGATTATCATTGATGCGTGGTACAAGAAGCACAAGGATCACTTCAATGCCGAACGTGAGGAGAAGAACCGCATGAATGCGGAAATTCAGCGCATTCGCAACCGGAGTGTGAAGAACAACGCGGCGCGTGCGGCGCAGAAGCAGGCACAGGCTAACTTCGCGGCTCGTACAAACATGAAGAACCTCAAGGATATGAACACCTGCGCTGAGCTGGAGAAGGGTCTGGAGGATGTGTATGCAGAGCTTATGTTATATAAGCCTGTATCGAATGACGATATGTTCTTACATTATTTGGAGGGCATCAAGGAGGGCGTCCAGGGCTACGTGGATGATGTCAAGTCTGGCAAGGGTCTAATCGTAAAGAGTTTCACCTGGGCGCTTGACCACACCATCAATGATGCCCTGGACTCACACATGACCAGTGCTCGTCTGGGTGAGAAGTCAGCATGGGGCAAGAGCGACAGAATGATTGAATATATTCTTACCAAGAAGTTCAAGCCACTTGTCATGAAGCTCATAGAGGCGTGTAAGCCGGCGGCAGGAGGCACCCGTCGCAATCGTCGCAATCGTCGCACAACCCGTAAACACTAAATTTTATTAGGCTACATTGTAACCTTCTAAAAATCAATGGTAGATGGCGTCCACAGCTCACACCGCATCCATAAACGTAGCCCAATTACAGATAGCAATTTCTGGATTGTACGGATTTAATTTGAACCGTAGTTGCCCTGTTTCTTGATAATACTTTGTATCCATGTTTCGTTGTATCACTGTATCAGGCATCGCAATCCAGCCATCGTAGCCTAAGCGGCAGACGATGTTGAGTATGCGTCGGTTCAGATAGAGTGGGTGTTCGCCTGTTGCGTTCTCCTTTTTGAGAAACCCAACCGGAACAATATAGGGAATTTTTCGGTCTACATCTACCTGGAAAAATTGTTCAAGCGCGGCTGTCTCATCCGCTTCTAAACGTGTCTCCTCTTCAATCATTTTAATGATATTTTTATAAGATAGAACAAACAATTTAGGCTGCTTTTTGACTACGTAGGCAGATAGCTTTTTGGAATCACCGCGCGTATAGATATAGGCGCTCATCGCGTCGGCAAAAAATACTGGGACTTTACCAGATGGTATTTTCTTCCCCTTATGGTCGCCGCGGAACATTTGGAGTCCCTCCATTAGTGTAACAACTTGATAGGTGTTGCGACCCGGCTGCTCTATGACATAAACTGGATTGGCGAAATCGTCGGGTGACATTAAGACCGGTGCTGTAGGACTTGTTGGTGGCGTTGCTGCCATCTTATTTATAGCATAGAATTTATCGGATGTACAAGGATCGCCTTTTCTAGGTCGGCTTTGGCAGGATTAATGTAGTTAGCGCCGTCCACATAGATAAGTGCCTTATTGTAGTCGCTACCATAAGACGTTGTATCAAAGGATTTGTAGCCTTGGGGAAAGTAGTTTGAGCCCGCGTCGTTGCGGACGCACTGAGCCGTGTTCAAAATGGCGAGAGTATAGGCTGTGATACCGCCACCTAACAGGATTCGCGTGTCAGTGTGATAGTTTGCCAAGAGCGGGTACTTGAATGTATACCACGTGTCGTTTTCTACATCAAACGAGTCTATTAGCTTTGTGTTTTCCTGTTTACGGTCTCCGTGGCGCACGAAAACTGCATTGGGTTCTTTTGTGTAACACTTGATTCCAACAATAAGTGGATGCATTTCGTTCCAACCGGTATGCTGGAACTTGTGTATGAGACTTTGGAGACCGACCTCAAGGCGAAACTCAAGGTCGGTATCATAGTGTACGGTCGTTTTTACTAGAAGATAGTGAGACAGATTGGGTTCGAGTGGGAGGTGCCGCTTCAGAACTGCGAATTCATCCATTTTGGCTTTTGGTGCCGCCCAGTTTTTTAATTGGCTTTTCAATTTTTGGTGGGATGGCAAAAAATTGAAGAGAAGTTGATTTATTGAGAGTGGAGTCAATTAAAGAACTAAGCTCGGACATAACAAAAAATGTCGTCTTCTTCTTCGTCTTCTGCTACGATGCCGCACGAGTTCATGTGCCCTATCAACCTTGCGGTGATGCGCGATCCCGCGATTGCGCCCGATGGATTCACGTACGAGCGTGTCGCCATTACCGAGTGGCTCATTCAGCACAACGTGTCGCCGATGACGCGCCAGCCGATGGACGCAAGTCAGCTACGGTCGAATCACGCCCTGCGTCAGACGATTGAGCACTGGCTGGATGCACATCCGATGATGGATGCTGTCGCGGCTCCGCCGTTCAAGGACGCGCCACTTGCCATCTCTGCGACGCGCTACACGGTTGGCGGTTCGCAGTTTCTGCGCCTGTCTGTCGCTGCGAGCGGTGAGGCGGCGCGCCAGCCGGTCGTACTCATCGCCATCGTGGACAACTCCGGTTCAATGGGTGAGGAGGCGACCGGCGGCGACGGCGCCGAGGCGTTTGGCTACACACGCCTGGACCTCGTTAAGCACACGATTCGCACGATTGCTGCCATTCTGGGTCCGCACGACCAGCTCAGTATCGTCACGTTCAGCACTGCGGCGCGCGTGGTGCTGAAGCCGACTTCGATGGATGCTACCGGTCGTGCGGCGATTGACGCTGCACTCAAGACGATTGAACCAGATTCGCAGACCAACATCTATGACGGTCTCCGCCAGGCGGCTGTCATTGCTGGCGCGCCTGAGCTCGCGGGTCGCAACATTGTGGCGGCGCTCCTGACTGACGGCTTCCCCAACGTGAACCCGCCGCGCGGTATCCTGCCCACGCTTCAGGCGATGCCGACCCAGCCGCGCTGGTCGCTTCACACGTTCGGTTTCGGCTACAAGCTAGACAGCGTGCTTCTGGCGCAAATCGCCGAGTGGGGCAAGGGTCTCTTCGGCTTCATTCCGGACTGCTCGATGGTCGGCACGGTGTTCATCAACTTCGTGGCGAACATCCTGTCGACTGCGAGCCGCGGCACATCCGTGTTCGTCGACGGCGCACCGGTCTGCCATACTGGGTTGATTCGCCATGGACAGACGTTCGACCTCGTAGTGCCTGGCGGGTCGCGTGTCTCGCTTGACGGCGTGAACTATGTAGCGGCAGAGGAGGGCGCCATCAACGAGTTCATCCACGCACGGCACACCTACATTGCGACGCTCAAGACAATGGTCGATTACGCCTCTGGCTCTAGCCTTGTTGGCTGGCGTAGCGGACTGGCTGATTCTGCTGACGCGAAGGTCAAGGCGCTTCTCGAGGACACAAATCCTTCGCGCAGCGCCTGGGGTCAGGTGGCAATGGCTCCGGACTACTGGGCAAAGTGGGGCGAGCACTACCTGCGCTCGTACCTGCGCGCACAGCAGCTCCAGCAGTCGCTGAACTTCAAGGACGCCGGTCTCCAGATTTATGGCGGCGAGATGTTCCACGCCATTCAGACTGAGGCGGACACTGTCTTCTGTACGTTGCCGGCGCCGAAGCCGTCTATCCAGAAGCAGACCGGCTACTATGGTGGCTCTGCCGCTTCTGTCGCAGCGCCCGCCACGATGGCGACCTTCCACAATGCGTCTGGCGGCTGCTTCGCCGGACACTGCCAAATCAAGATGGTAAACGGTTCGTTCCAACCCATCAAAGATCTGGCGCCTGGCGACGCTGTCTGGACGCCAACTGGTCCGGCGCAGGTTATTGCGCTCGTCACGTGCGGCTCTAAGCTTCGCTCGCAGCCGATGGTCCAGCTCGAGAATCTGTGCATCACGCCGTGGCATCCGATTGTACGCAAGGATGTACTCCCGTCGCAGACGGCGTGGGTGTTCCCCGCCGACCTGGTGCCCTACCAGGACCGCCTCATCGACACGGTCTACAATCTCGTGCTGACCAACGGTCATATCGTCGAGTGCGAGGGCTACGAGTGCGTGACGCTCGGACACAGCTTCACGGCACCTGTCGTTGCCCACGACTTCTTCGGTACCGCCGCTGTCGTCAAGGACCTGATGAAGCTGCCTGGCTGGTCTGCGGGGCGCCCCACATTCCAGAATCTGACCACCGTTCGCGACGATGTGAGTGGGATGATTTGCGGGTGGATTGATGCGCCGTAAATAAAAACAAAACTAGAAAATGAGATTTTATAAAAATAAAAACAAAACATAAAATTTTTACGTAATGTTTTTACCGGTATCTGCGCGTGCGGCTCTTGCGACTACGACGGCTGAGACGTCTGCTACGCGGGCTCATGTAGCGCCGACCTCCACCGTATACGGGCGCCGGCGCCGGTGCCGGGACCGCACTGTTTGCACTTGC